>Ga0315296_10001420_pt1 | contig 20896 bp, 16 predicted proteins | sample YL17G14_18_MG_FD_203921 | JGI IMG/M metagenome (GOLD analysis project Ga0315296, IMG submission 203921) | Sediment microbial communities from Yellowstone Lake, YNP, Wyoming, USA - YL17G14_18 | ecosystem: Environmental > Aquatic > Freshwater > Lake > Sediment | place: USA: Wyoming | collected...
GAGCTTTCGTCATTTGGCGGTGAAGAAGAAATATGAAGTTTGAAAATATATTGCAAAACTACGCCGGAAAACGAGTTCTAATAACTGGAGGTGCAGGCTGCATTGGAAGCAATCTCGTGCGAGCGTTGGTCAAGGCGAAAGCGGAGAAGATTGTAGTGGTGGATGATTTCTCCGCTGCTCAAATATGGAACGTGCCAAACCACCCGGAAATATCTCTCATCAATGGAAGCATCTTAGTCGAGGAAAATCTCAAAAGAGCTTTTTCTCAGAAGCCTCAGTACGTTTTTCATCTCGCCGCTCATTTTGCGAATCAGAACTCTGTGGATCATCCAGAAACCGATTTAATGGTAAACGGGTTGGGCACATTAAAGATGCTTCAATATTCAAATCTTGTGGGAGTTGAAAGGTTTGTTTTTGCATCCTCTGGGTGTTCTGTGTATGGCAGCCAAGCTCCCTTACCGTTAAAGGAGGATTTCGTGTCGCTTCATCTCGACACACCCTATCAGATTCATAAACTGCTTGGAGAGTTGTACTGCAACTATTTCCATAATTATTATAACCTTCCAGTAGCCACAGCTAGATATTTCAACGTTTATGGACCCGGAGAAGTCCCTGGAAAATATCGGAATGTGATTCCGAATTTCATTTGGTGGTCTTTGCATAAGCAGCCTTTGCCAATTACTGGAACGGGCGAGGAAACTAGAGACTTCACTTTTGTTGAAGATATAGTAAGAGGAACTTTACAGATTGGGGCTGTGAGGAAAGCGGTTGGTGAAGCGATTAACCTAGCATCCGAAACTGAGACAAGAGTGATTGATTTGGCGAATTGGATTAATGAGCTTACCGGGAATGAGGTGGGAATAGTTTTTGAGCCAAGAAGAGACTGGGACAAAGTAGTTAAAAGGAGAGCGTCAATAGATAAGGCGCGAAAAACCCTAGGGTATGAGCCGAATACGAATATAAGAATGGGTTTAAAGAAGACGTACGAGTGGATCTTGGAAAACAAGAACAAGATAGAAGCAAGCGCCAAGGGTTCGGGGATGTGTCCGAACAGTACCGAATGAAAGCATCGTTCTAAGATTTTATACCACAGATTGAGACTAGGATTTTGAAAAACATCTTATCTGTAGACGTTGAGGAATGGTGCCATCCGGAATACGTGAGAAACAAGGTGAAAGAAACCTTGGTCGAACGTGTTCATCAAGGCCTAAATAATGTCTTTCAATTGCTGAGAGAACATAACGTAAGCGCCACATTCTTTGTAGTAGGAGAGTTAATCGATAAGCACCCAGAAATAGTGAAAGAAATAAATGAGGAAGGACATGAAGTGGCGTTTCACGGGTACCATCACAAGCCACTATGGGAGTTGAATGCTAAAGAATTTCAGCTCGAACTAAAGAATTTCAGCTCGCTGATCAGAAAGAAGTGCCTTGGATTTCGAGCCCCATCCTTATCCCTAGACAATCGAACAAAGTGGGCCTTGAAAGTTTTAGAATGTTCTGGTTATAAATATGATTCAAGCGTTATGCCTACAAGAACGCCCTTGTACGGGGTTAAAGGAGCTCCGTTGAGACCATATAGGCCGTCGCATGGGAATGTGGCTAAGGAGGATCCAAATGTAAAACTATGGGAATTTCCATTACTTGTGTACCCGTTAGCTAGTGTCAAGATCCCCGCCGCAGGGGGATTCTATCTGCGTCTTTTTCCGGTAGATTTTATTAGAAGAGCTATTAAGAAAGCAAATAAGCAAGGATTTCCGGCAGTTATATTTTTTCATACATGGGAACTTGACCCCAAGACACCAAGATTAAAACTTAGTCCATACAGATCATTTGTAACATATTATAACCTTGATGGAATGAAGAAAAAGCTTAAAAACATACTTTCTGCTTTCGAGTTCACGAGCATTGAAAATCATTTAGAAGAAAAGGATCTCGTTTGATTTGATGTTGAGGACATTGAAAAGTGGTTTTTCAATGCGCGTTAGAAGCTACAAAGAGGGAGATGAGAAAAAACTTGTATCTCTATTCGATTTATGCTTCAGCAAACGAGGCTTATCTCCAAAAAGAACAGTAAGAGACTGGATTTGGCACTTTAAACAGTATCCCATGTTTAGCCCGCGCACAGTACTCATAGCTGAACGGGATGATGAGATTATAGGAAGTATAATTGTCACACTTCACGACTTCCAAGTCAGAGATAGGACATTCAAAGTAGGTATACTGGAAGACGCTATGACGCACCCCAAATTCGCTGGTAGAGGAATCTGCTCAGATCTCACTTCTTTAGCCATAGATGTCGCTAAGTCACTTAAGATAGACTTTATAGAAGCTTTTCCTCAATACCATAATTCAACGTACCGGATATTCAAGTATAAACATGACTTTCAAGAGATTGCTAAAATCAATCTTTTGCTGAAACCATTAGACTATCTCAAAACTGCTTTTTTGATCCCGAAGCTTATGACTTCACAATACTTACATGGATTTTTTGGGTTACTAACTAACCCCGAGTCGCTAGTGCAACCTACAGGTCTATTCTCATTCTTTCATAAAGAGCATCATACAATGAACGGATCTATTTATAACTACGACGAGGGAGATGAAAGCGCAATCATAGAAATGATGAATCAATACAATAGTAGCAAAGCAGGGTACAGCGGAAGAACGCTTGAATACTGGAGATGGCGATATTCCCTTTGTCCTGACTTCAAACGTGAAAACATATTTCTGATGAAATTGGAAAATCGAATTGCAGGGCATATTGCTGTTGGTTTTCAAGATTATGTAATATCCCAAGGGGGGGCTTCAGCAAGAGTAGCCTTCCTTTATGATTTATGTAGTCGCAACTATCAATCGAATCGAAAGCGAGAGATCGAATCCCTCTTACTAGCATGTGCATCTTCATATGCTAAATCTAGAGATGGACTATTCGCCATGACGTTTACTTGCGCCAATGATATTCAAACTGTAAATCTGTTTAAGCAAGTCGGGTTTTATGTCATAGGAGCTTTTCCGGCGCTAATTAAACCAGTTTCAAAAGATTTTTCCATCGACAGCCTTCAATTCGAACAACTGTACGTTCCAGTTGAGTCTATTATTAAATAACACCGTCGCTTTATGTTGGATAAGATTATTAGAAGAAGATCATCTAAAGTGTAGTGCTATGCATATTCTAGTGATAGCGCAACTGTTTCCTCCAGACATGGGTGGCGGAGCCACAAGGGCTTACAACGCAGCTAGGGGACTCGCGCTGATAGGCTGCGATGTAACCATTGTTGCGGCTTTTCCTCATTATCCGACAGGAAACATTCCTAGGAAATATCGAGGAAAGTTGTTGACCATAGAATATGAAGAGAGGTTGAAAGTCGTCAGAACGTTTGTTCCTCCCCTAGCATCTGAAGGATTTGCGAGGCGAGCTTTACTTTTCATCTCCTTCACGTTTTCCTCTTTGTTTGCTTTGCCCCTAGTTAGAAGAACCAGTGTAGTTTGGGCTGCAAATCCTAACATTATTGCTATGTTTCCAAGCTTAATTTACAAAATGGTAAATCGTTGCCCAGTTGTTCAGAACGTTGATGATCTTTGGCCCGAGGGACTTTACGATATAGGTGTGAGTAGGAGATCTTTTGTAGCGAGGGTGGGCGAGTTCTTAGCTAGAATTGTCTATAGACTTGCGTCAGCTATAACGCCTATTAGTCCTGCTTATGTTGATGTTCTAATGAATAAATATGAAGTAGAGCCGAGCAAAGTTTGGGTAGTGCCAGCTGGCGTGGACTTGGATAAATTTCCTTACAAACAACAAGGTTTTAATAAAGATGGGCATGAAAAATTTACGGTTTTATATATTGGGGCTTTTTCTTTAGCTTATGATTTTGACCAAGTATTCAAAGCTGCGGAGCTGTTGACTTCCTATTGCGATGTGGAGTTTCTTATTCAGGGTGGAGGCGAGCTTGCCGATGCTTTGAAGTCTAAAGTGGAGAAGATGGGGTTAAGAAATGTTGAGGTAGTTAATAGAATTGTGAGCCGTGAGAAGGTTGCCCAAAAATTGGGTGAAGCTGATGCGTTATTGTTGCCTTTGAGCGGTGTAGGTTCGATAGAGATGGGTATATCCTCTAAGCTTTATGAGTACCAAGCTGCTGGAAAGCCTATATTATGCTGTTCGAGTGGGCAACCAGGGCGTTACGTTTCAGAAACTAACTCTGGAATTGTAGTTAAACCTGGAGATTATGAAGCCTTAGCTAATTCAATACTTTACTTGAGAGAAAACCAAAGTGTTGCTGAAAATCTGGGAGCATCTGGAAGACAATACGTGGAAAGCAACCTCTCAATAGGGCAAGTAGGCATAAGGATGAAAAGGGTCTTTGAAAGAGTTCGGGTTGTAGAGAAGGAATTATGACGATTTATGTGGGAAGTTTGAAGTACAGTCCAGTGTTCAAGTCTCATTGTTGTGCATTTGGTAAAGCGTGTGAAGAAGAAGGCCATTCTGTGAGATATCTTTTTAGTGGTGAGTATGAGTGGATGTTGCCAAAGGGAATAAAGGAGAAAACTAGATTTATAGGGCGTTCAATCAGTATTTCTTCAATGATGAAAGATGCGTTAAGCTTTAAAAATAGAGAAAAGATAGGAAAAATCTTCTCAGAGAATCAGCCAACTCATGTTTATATGCATAATTATCATTTTTTAAATCATTACATTGCAAAATTATCGAAAAGGCATGAGTGTGTCTTTGTTTATCATGTTCATGAACCTTACGTGCAGAATAAGAAGGCTCATGGAGGTTTTCATCAATATTGGCTGTATCCGTTTGAGTATTATCAGGGAAAACTATTGGAGAATACGGATATAGCCATCGTTTCTTCTAATATGGCCTCTCGGCTTTTTGACTTAAGTTATCCCGATTTTTCTGGAAGGAAAATGTCAATCCCATTAATGTTTGAGGACTTGGGCAACTCTCTTGACAGGAAAGACAGGGAGTATATTACTTTTGTAGGTCCTCCCGTTCCAGCCAAAAACCCAGAAAAATTCCTCGATATAGTGAAGTGTTCAAACAAGAGCAATTTGGGTTTAAGATATTTGCTATTATCCCGCTCTAAAGTGAAAGATTCGACATACTTCAAAGAAAAGAATTTGCAGGTATTCTTCAAGGTGAGGATAAGTGATGAAGAGTTTGGCGATTTGATCAAAAGGAGCATCGCGGTTCTCACGCCATATAAACGCGAGACGCAGAGTTCGGTTATACCTGTTTCTTATATGTACGGAACACCTGTTGTTTCGAGTAATGTTGGAGGGTTACCTGAGTTTGTTTCTCATAAGAAAACTGGTTATCTTCTTGACTTAGATGCAGAAGTAGAGGAATGGATTGAAGGAATAAGCTATATTCAGAAAAATTTTCCTCGAATTTCGATGAATTGCAGGAAGTATTTTGTTGAAAACTTTTCAGGAAAAAATTGGGAAAAGTATTTGGGTCATCTTCTAAGTCGAGAGGGCTTACAAAAGAGTGAATGAGCACAACAAAGTTACTGTAGGACTCGAACGTGCCTGTGTGGAAAGTAAAAAGCCAGTGTGAATCGTCTTGGATTTTGATAGATATGCCTTCAGGTCGTAAGCCATAGATATTAGGGAATATCATGCGGATCCTTCAAGTGATACGAGTTTTCTCTGCTTCTTTTGGCGGACCAGTAACTGTTGTGCGTTCAATTTCTAAAGAACTTGCAAGAAACGTGAGGTCCACGTTTACAAAAAAGGGCACTATTGAAGGGATTTCATTAACTATGATTAAACAAGCACTTTATTCATTGTTCAGAGTATCCTGTGTTCACTTTAGAAGCAATCTCCAGTACAAAATGATCACCCTCTTCAACGTGGTAAAAAAAGGAATAATCCCCAATATTTTAGACTTTACACCAAGCTTGACTAAGTATAGATTCAACGATTGTATCCTAACCGTAAAATTCAAAAATTTGACCTTTAATTTTTTATGCCCAAAGGGCAAAATGTTTCACATCTATATGAACCCTTACTTTCACGAATATGACGTATCATCGTTTGTATGTGACACTCTTGAAGAAGGGGATGTTTTTATAGACATAGGCGCTATGGGTGGGCTCTACAGCGTCATTTCATCAACTATCGTGGGAAACAAAGGAAAAGTGATTTCGGTAGAACCCAATCCCGACAATTACTGCTTTCTACAAAAAAACATCGCATTAAACAGCCTAGACAACATAATCCTAGTTAGAAAGGCTGTAGGAGAAAAGAACAGTAAGGTAACCCTTTACTATGACAAAGAATCGACAGAATTAACTTCTGCCTTTAAAGGTAAAAGTAAAGAAAGTTTTGAAACGGAGATGGTGACTTTAGATTCACTCATGGAAAAAGAACCAGTTGTGAAGATATTGAAGGTAGATACTGAGGGCTATGATGAAAAAGTATTAGAAGGCGCAAGAAAAACTCTACAAAAAACGCATTACTGTATAGTGGAGACCAACGATGAAATAATTAGAAAATTATTCCGTCAATTAGGCTTTAATTGCACGACAATGCATCCGTCAGGGTATCTACTTGCAAAGCGAACTATTAGAGCTGGTCCTGTTTATAAACCCAAAACTTGAGGATATAAGAATGAGAATTCTCCAAGTGATACCTGTTTTCTCTGCTTCTTTTGGCGGACCAGTAACTGTTGTGCGTTCAATTTCTAAAGAGCTTGCCAAAAGACATGAGGTTACGATTTATACGACGACAGCGGTAGATAAGAGACATAATTTTCGGAGCTCGGCTTTTGAGGTCGTATCAGACGGTTGCCATGTCAACTACTTTCCAAGAGTTTCTGTTTTTGGCGGGTTTAATGTCTCACCAACTATGGCTAGAGCCTTAAAACAGTCTCTTAGAAAATATGATGTTGTTCATCTACACTCATGGCGTCATTTTCAAGATCTGGCGGTCCATCACTACGCAAGAAAGTGCCGGGTCCCTTATGTTTTGCAGACCCACGGCTCACTCCCGAGAATTATGGCCGGGCGCAGGTTGAAGTGGATTTATGATGGTTTGTTTGGCTATAGGTTGTTGAGAGATGCTTCAAAAGTTATTGCCCTTAGCCAGACGGAGGCTGAGCAGTATATGAGTATGGAAGTGCCTGAAGACAAGATTGAGGTTATACCTAACGGAATAGACCTATCAGAATACAGCAAACTGCCGCCTAAAGGGTCTTTCAAGAAGAAGCTTTCGCTAGACAACAACGAGAAAATAATACTATTCTTAGGCAGGATACACAGAATAAAAGGCGTTGATATCCTCATTAAAGCGTTTGCAAGTATCAATACAAAATTGGAAAATGTCAAACTAGTTGTTGCGGGACCTGACGATGGATATCTGTATGAAGTAAGAGCCTTGGCTAGAACGCTAGGGATAGGCGATAAAATAGCATTTGTAGGCCCATTGCATGGTGTAAACAAACTTGAGGCATATGTAGATGCAGATTTTCTTGTAGTTCCATCTTTGTACGAGATATTCGGGATTGTTATTCTTGAGGCTTATGCTTGTGGAAAGCCTGTCATAGCTTCGAGAGTGATGGGCCCAGAAGAGCTGGTTCTTGATGGTAAAACAGGGATTCTGGTTAATCCAGGAGAGATTAACGAGTTAACGGATGCTATTGAGCTATTATTGAATGATGAGAGTAAAACAAGAATCATGGGAATGAATGCAAGGCAGTTCGTAACTAAAAACTTCGACATAGAAAAGATTGTCAACAAAATCGAGATATTGTACAAAGAAACGCTTTAATTCTGGGAAAGTGTTCTTGCTAGTTACCCACTCCCATTGATGTGCACGGAAAGGAACTGAGCTATCTAGCGGCGGATGAAATATGAGAAGGCAATACCCCTCCATTCAGAACATATTGCGATTAACAATGCCAATTTTAGCATTATTAGTCTTCTCCCTACTAATGTATTTCACACCCGTCACTGACATTTTCCTACGTACAGTACGGATAGTTTCTGGAGTTATAGCTCTAATCTTTATACCCGGGTTCTATATCGCCGAAACCCTTTTTGATGATGATGGGGGAATGACGAAATTTGGTTTTAGCCTCATATTCGGTATAACTTTTCAAACTCTCATTGTTTTGTCTCTATACTCAATTGGCAGTCTATTCCTTTACAATGTGATTGACTTCAGTTTAGCTCTCCTGGTTTTGACATTTTTCTTCACACTTGCGCTTTTTGTCTTGCGAATCCGTGTCAAATGGCGCCTTAAAAACGTAGTTGATGGGACATCGCTAGTTGTTAAGGCCAAAGCCTTCGTAGTAAAGAACAAGTTTTTGATTGCAGTTTTCGTATTTTCCTTGGCTGTGCGTTTATATTATCAGAGTTTTGTTGACGCTCCCATGACAGACGGAGCGCTGTATCTAGAGATGGCTAAGCATCTTGAGGCAACTGGACAGTTTACATCTAAGGTCATAAAGGATAGCTGGGCTACCCAGTTTTTCAACGGACTTGGTTTTTCATCACATGTTCTTGTATATTTTGTCATAGCCATATTTTTCTCAATGGGTGGCATAGCTTTTTCGTCGGCAAAGCTGATGACTGTATTAGTTGGGTCCCTAGTGGTTTTTATGATCTACAAAATTTCCAAAGAGCTCTTTGGCAAGGAAACAGCGATGATAGCGACTCTTGTAGCTTCGATTCATCCTCTGTTGTTGTTATATTCTTGTGTGCTCTTTGGGCCTGAAATTCTGGGAACCTTGTTTATGTTGACAGCCTTTTACTTCTTTCTAAAAAGCTTGCGAAGTGATTCTTCGTCTTCGCGTAGGTACGCCATTTTTGCAGGGCTGTTCGCTGGGCTGACGCTGGAAACAACGAACTATATCTATTGGGCGTTTTCTTTTGCCATTTTGATCCCCTTCCTGCTGGTCTTAACTAAAGAGAAAATTAGTACGCGTGCCAAAATTGTGAAGTTCTTGGCGGCATTTTTCTTGGTTGGGGGGTTGATTGTAACAACGTTCCTCAGTACTGATCAGTATTTTATTCATCCTCTATCGAGCGATTTTTGGATAACGTACAGCATTATTCCAGTTGCATTTGCAGTGATTCTGTTTTGGAAAAGGAACGACAAGCACCTATCTAGCATGTACTGGATGGGTGTTGTAGCTTTTGTCTTTTATCAGTTTGTCATGGTTCGAACCTACTACTTGGGTCAAATCATTCCAAGAGAGTTGGTAACGCAGGCCGGTAGTCCATTGCCAGGGGTTTCTCTTCCTGTGGCAATACTTGGTATTGCCTTCTTACAACTCCAAAAACTACCTGCTTTGCTCGGTTCTTATAGCGTTTTCTGGGAAACTGCCGTAGTATCTTCAACTGTAATCATTGCTTCTCTAGCATTTCTCTCCTTTGTTAGAGTATCAAAGTGGAAAGAAAACCTCTACATAATTTCTCTTCCATTATCTCTGTCAATGATTATGACGCTATTCGCTTTATATCCAACGATCGTACATTATTGGTACTACCGGCTCTACATTTCTACAACGCCCTTTTTCATAATATTGTCCGCGTCAACTTTGTGGTTGCTTTCTAAGGCATGCCGTCACATGAAAATACCTACAAAAAATGGTGCTTCTAAGATGCGCGCGCGCAGATTTCTATTTGCAATTTCGTTGGCGATCATCATTCTTTTCTCAGCATTTTTCCCTCTCTACGGGGAATGGATTGCCCCCATGGAGCAAATAGATGAGCGTGTACTTTACTGGGAACCAGCTTTCGATTGGATTAGGATGAATACGCCTGAAAACGCTATAATAATGACCATAAACCCAAGAGAATTCGCTTGGTATACAGACAGATCAACAGTCTGTCCACTCGGTCCCCCCGAGGCCTGGGGCGGCGGGTATGGCATAGGCACAAGCACCTTGATAGATAATGTAGTTCGGTTTAAAGTCAGCTATATTGTAGTCGACGAATTGTTTCACACAGAATACACAATGTTGAGGTATCTTTATGAGAAGCCCTCGGAGGCTCCTTTTGGTTTCATCCAAGTTTTTAATCACGAAGACGAAATTGGGAAGCTGCTGATTTATGATGTTACGGCGATATCGGTGTCGATGGGCACTGTGGATCTAAATCCGAGCGATGATTCTTACACTTATGGAATGGAACCCAATATTAACCTAGGTAATTTAACATGGCTGTACGTTGGTATGGATACCTCTCTAAGTCCGCTTAATACCTATTTGAAGTTCGATTTTTCACGTATTCCTGAAGAGAGAAGGATTTTGGAGGCAAAACTGAAGCTTTACACACGAAATGTAATACTGTCAGGTGTGGGCGGCAGTTCAACCGATCTGAAGATCCTCGTTAATTACGTAGCTAACGACAACTGGAATGAGCAAAATCTAACATATAACAATCAGCCTGCGTTTCATCCCGAGATTTTCAACGCCTCACAGTTGGAAGCAACCTATAGTTTTAGGGAATGGCTAACATGGGACGTAACTAAACTGGTGGAGAAAGAAAACAATGAAGATCGCGTACTAAGCATTGCATTGCAAATGGATTACCTGTCCCTTAGCGCTACAAGAGTGGAATTCTTATCCAAGGAGTCTTCATACAAGCCGGTACTAGAAGTAACTTTTACTGTAAAATAGGACACACCATTCAGATAAAGGGATGTCCTATGGACTTGAAGGTCAGCTTTGTTTCGTATACCTATCCTTACCCAAGCCGTGCCTTGCAGGGGGGCATAGAACGGCTCGTTGAAGGGCTCTCTGAGGCCCTTGTAAGAAAAGGGGTAGAGGTAAGTGTCATAACTTCATATCGTTGGGGGAAAAAAGAGTTTGAAGTAACTCCTAGAGGGGTAGCGTTGTTTAGAGCTAGAAGCATACCTAAAGGAATTTTTGCAGCAAGTGCTGCGAGCTTCTCATTGACAGCTTTCCAGAAATATCTAAGTTTAATGAGAAACTCCGATATCATCCATGTTTTTTCTTGCTCTTTTATTCCGGCAAAACCCATAAAAACCTTGCTGCCTCCTGTTGTATCCTATTTTACACACCTAGACAGACCTGAGTCAATCAAAGAATTTCTTTACTTGCCTCACGTTAACTTTATTCTCTACTTGTTATACAAGTATTCCGACATCATTGTCGTAGGGGATTCGCCAGATTCTCCCCAGGTGGGTGAACTCTTAAAGTTTCTTAAGGCATCTCGAGACAAACTTAGGTTTTCGTATGAGGGCGTTGATGCATCTAAATTCAGGGCAAAAATCGATGGAACTGATATTAGAAACAAATTCGGGGATAACATGGTTCTTTTCGTAGGTGCATTGAATCCTAGGAAGGGCCTAAGGTACCTCGTTGAGGCTATCCCAAGAATCGTTAAAGAGATCCCGAATGTGAAATTCGTTCTTGTAGGGAAAGGCGACCAGGAATATTACTTGAAGAACTTATTGCTGAAACTAGGTGTCAAGAAACATGTTTTCTTTGAAGGCTTTGTTTCAGAGAGCTTGCTTCCTCAATACTATGCAGCAGCAGACGTATTTGCTTTTCCGTCACTCAAGGAGGGATATCCACTGGTCTGTTTGGAGGCAATGGCATGTGGGACTCCTTTGGTTGCTACGAAGTTAAGAAATATATCAACTATCGTTGGAGATGCAGGTATTTTGGTTGAAGAGAGAAATCCCGGTCAACTCGCAGAAGGCATTGTGCGGTTACTTAAGGAGCCGATGCTAAGAAAAAGGCTCGGAGAGAAAGCTGAGAAAAGGGTGAGGGAAAACTTCACATGGGATAAGATAGCTGAAAACATGATAAAAATATATGAAGAATTGTAGACTTAAGTCAACGCATATACACAAAAACAAGGTCTTTACCAAAGTCTAAGCTGAAAGGAGAAAATCTGTTAGATGAGGCTGTTTAAGATTAGAATAGCTATGTCTGGAGTCTTGAACTCGCTTCCTTTAATGTTCGCGACCTATTTACCTGATGTGCCAGGTGATTACCTGAGGTATTCCTACTATAAGAGAAAACTGAAGAGTCTTGGTAGTGGAAGCAGAATTGACTTAGGTGTCATCATAGAAGCTCCACAAAACGTCTGCATTGGAGATTATGCCTACATCGATAAGAACGTTATTATTGTAGGAGGAAAGGGCGTCAAAATAGGGAGGAGAGTCCACATAGCACATAATTGCTTAATACAAGGAGGAGGGCTTGTTGAAATTGGTGATTATGTGGGCATTGCAGCAGGTTCAATGATTTTTTCCGCAACCGACACCATCTACGGAGGCAAACATATTGGTCCCATGGTTCCTTCTCAATATAAGAATCCATTGTTCGAAAAACCTGTGATTCTAAAGAAGGATGTTTTTCTAGGGTGCGGCTGTATAGTTCTTCCTGGTGTTACTATAGGAGAGGGAGCAGTAGTAGGTGCCGGTTCCTTAGTCTTAAATGATATTCCTCCATGGAAAGTGGCGGTAGGTTCTCCTGCTAAGCCAATCAAAGACAGACCAAAAATAACCACACCAGATATATGAGGAATCAAATCTTAACTGTGGAATAAACGAAATGGATCATTAGACACGACTTGTCAGTAGGCTACAATTAGTATCTCCATTGCCAGCCGTGTTTTGCGCGCGCGCAGAGCTTTAGTTCCATTTGACACGGCAATCGCGTATTTAGAGCCAATATGCTTGGCAAACTCTTTCTCGAACTTGTTAACATATTCACCTTGTGAAAGGCATTTACGCCTGAGCCTCAACTACAAACGGCACGTCGTTTTCTGAGATATGTGGGTCCGCAAAGGGTATCCTGCGGTGTTCTGTCAAAGTCATTTCCCTTGTTTCGTTAGAGACAATGCGATAGTATTTTATCAATATATTGTTTTTCCAAGGCTTGGTTTAGAGTTCTTTCCAGCGAGATTCTGAAATCCCTATACAACAATGGCTTCTAAGGCTCCGCTAACTAAATAATGGGTTCTATAAAGATATAAAAGACAAAAGTCCAAATAAATGACCTTTCATAACTTGCTATGTTGCTGGGCTGTTAGAGGCGTAAAAGTAATGGACTTATTTCAACTCGATAAACTGGAAAAACTGATAGTTCATGACTACAAACTTCTTTTTACGCTGTCTTCTTATGTTCTCATTCTGGCAATCTATATGAATTTGAGTACCTTTCAGTTTTCGGTTTTAGGAATTGTGGCTTCCCTCTTGTATTTCTTGATAAATGGAATATTCCTTGGGCATGCCTTTTTCGAAAAAGAAGAAGCTTTTTTCAGATTAATGCTGGGTTTTCTGTTGCTTATTATGCTCTTAGGATTTGTTGGCTGGTTTGCCGTGATAATCTATAACCTTGATGTCGTAAGGTTCACTTTGGTTCTCTTCGTGGTAGCGACGATTTGTTCTCTAATTAACCGAAAGGTGAAGCACAAAAATGCCACTTAGCAAGCAAGCGTTAACCAAGTTTCTTCACATTAGCGAGATACTTTATTTGTTTCTCGTTTTGCTCTTATTCTATTTACTATTTTTATCTCGCACAGGCGAAGCTCGCACGGTGTGGGAAGTCCTGCATCCCGCCTTCATTCCAACGTTGTTTATTGCCTCTTCCCTCTTACTAACAATTCTGTTTACTTCCGAGAAAACAGCCCACAAATTACTGCTCATAATAGCTCACTCCGTTCTTGTTCACTCCTTATTTTCCATAATCTTTCCAGCAGGAGACCTTAGCGGGCAACAAATGGTTTTGGGCAGAATCAGACTTGTTTATGACAATGCGGTTCTGCACGGGTGGTTTCCATGGACTGTAGAGACGGTTCCGTCACTATTCTATGAATGGTTTAAGGGACAGAGTTTTCAGGCTGCGCTAAGCGTGGTTCTTTCCCGAATGCTAAGCATAGACATTTTCTGGGTGCATTTGTTTCTTATACCTGTTCTTTGGGGTTTTTTCACGCCTATCGCCGCTTTCTTGGTCACCAAAACTCTTGGTGGAAACGACAAAGCGGCGGTTCTGTCGAGTCTACTTCTTTTGGTCTTCCCATATCTAACCTATTTTGGCGCAATATCTGTGCCCAACAGTTTAGGCTTCATCTTCTTGTTTTACTCAGTATGCTTTATGCTAAAAAACTTAGACTCTAATGATTACAAAAACACATTACTGATGTGGTCTTTCTCAGTTCTTTCCTTTCTCTCTCATTCTTTAACTGGAATCATGTCTTTCTCTCTCCTCTTCCTAGCCATGGTGTATAAGTCGTATAGAAGCGAAAAAGGAACTTCACCTGCAACTGCTAAGATTTCACTAGCGATTTCGTTTCTTTTCTGTGCCAGTCTTTTGCCTCTTTCTCTCGTTTATTTGAGGTTTTTCGCTCCCGTACTCTACACTTTTTTCACTTTAGACAGATTTTATACATTGCCAGCAGAAGAGATTGTAGGGCTTTTCTTTTTGGGAGAACTCATATACGGTTTTGACCTCAAAACCATACTTCTCATTATGATAGGACCTCTTCTAGCCCTTCTATATGCAATATATCTTCTCTACAAATTCAGAAGAAATCCCACAGCCAAATATCGAGCACAAATCTCGTTCCTTTTTGTAACCTATCTAATAATCCTAATTGACTACCGAATCCTAAAACTCTTCATGGCTGATCTTCCATTCAACGAGGAGAGGCTTTGGGTGATCGACGAATTCTTGGCCTCTCCGTTCGTGGCACTCGCAATATACTCAGCAACTTCATCTCTGAAGAAACTTCTAAAAACCACCTCTCAGCAGACCATGTCAATTATTAGTCGGAGCTCCTTATCCTGGCGCAGAGTGCTTCGCATTGGCGGTCTATTATTCACTCTAAATATCCTAACTCCTATGATTCTAGGAGGATGGATTTCATACTCCCTTCATGCCGCTTACCCTCAAGTCGCTCCTCTACAAACAATCTGGTACGAGTTGGAAGCAGTAAAATACATCGAAGAGAACACCAAAGAAAAATACGTTGTGATTGGAGATGTTTGGACTATCTATGCAGGAGAAGTGATTGTAGGAGTTAATAATCCAAGGGCCTACTACTTCTTGGAATTTGACAAGACTGGGCATGACCTATTTGTTAACATGAGTCGGGATCCCTCTTCGCAATGGTTGCTCTCGGCATTAAACCGCACCAACACTAGTGTAGCCTACTTCATAATCACCGAGCCCCGACTCGGCACCCAAGAATTCGACAACATTCTTTCCAAAGCAATGCGCGCGCACCTGCAGACTTATGTTCCACCAGGCGGATTTGGCAACGGAAAACTCTACGTCTTTAGATACGATAAAGCGAAAACAAGCAGACAAGAAAACCCTCTAACAGAAACCAATACATATGCGCGTGCGTAGCACTCCGCTCTCTCCCTTGGTCAAGAAATAATCAACCGTACCATAAGGCAAACACAAGTCAGGCTCTAACATGTGAGGAATAATTCTCTAATCCTGACCAATAGAACAGCAATCACGATTATAAGAATTATGAGCGTCAATCGAAAGAACAAGACCTAGAATTTTGCATGCCCGCGCTTCTAGACAAATAAAAGGGATAATTACATCTGTGTAAAGAACACTCTTACTGTGTCGCTTCCCTCAAAGCCATTTCCATCATGCAATTGACCCTTGATCTCAAAAGTCACTTCTTGCTTGGCATGAGGAGACATGTGCGCAGTCATGGACCACAGCAGGCTAACAACGTATTCTCTGTCAAATTTAACAATCAATGTATTTCCTTGGATGCTATGTTTTTCCACAGAGATAGAAACTCCAATTACTTCTATGATAATTGATGACGCGTCGATGCTGCTCACATCGAAACCTTCAGGAAGTCTAATGTACGCTGTCATCCACTTGCCATAACCCTCCTCCTTCAAAAGCAACGAATCAGGATCAACATTCACACTGGCCTGTATCACGGTTGCACTTACCTGAGTAACCACAAGCTGGGTTAAAATTATCAAAGAAAACGCCAGAGCCAACACCGCTAGAACTACATGCTTACGCATTTCCACTCACCTACTAACCGCTAACTCCCTCTCTCTACAGACCTACTAGCGCTTTACTATGCTTAAGATGTTCGACAAATATGTGGGTTACTGTACTTGAGTTCTAGAAGGAAATTCCATATATATCCCAATAGCTCATTTCCACCACTGTCAACGAACAGCCAAATCAGAACATACTTAATATCTCAACGACGATTTTTACGAGCGGCTTGACCGTCGCACGCGCGTTGACTATAGCCCAGTTGCCGTTGGGTCTGAGCTACATGAGGTTTCTGGGCCTGCGTTTCTACAAATAGCGCGCGCCTTAAGCCTATTATGGACAATGAAGGAAAAAACGTTAATGATAGTTGTCTCCTTACTTGTAGAATTGGATAAATCGGAGGGTCTGTCCAGACGAAAAGCGCTCTAGTCACTGGGATAACTGGTCAAGACGGTGCGTATCTGACCAAATTCCTACTGGACAAAGGCTACGAGGTCTATGGGGGATATCGCCGATTGAGCACACCGAATTTCTGGCGTCTCGAATACCTCAAGATCTTTGACAAAGTGCATTTGATTCCCATGGACCTTAGCGACACGAGCTCCATTCATGAAGCATTGCGAATCGCCCAACCGAATGAAGTCTATCATCTGGCAGCTCAGAGCTTTGTTGAAGCGAGCTTCGAGGTTCCAGTCGCCACAGGAGACGTGAGCGGTTTAGCCGTCACCAGGATCCTAGAAGGAATTCGAAAGGTCAAAGCTGACATCAAATTCTATTTTGCATCCACCAGCGAGATGTTCGGAAAAACAGGTGTGCTAAAAGGAGAAAAACCCCTGAATGAAACAGATGTTTTTCGTCCAATGAGTCCTTATGCTGCTGCTAAGCTTTACGGGTATTGGATTACAATAATATATAGAGAAGGCTACGGAATCCACGGAGTCAATGGCACCCTTTTCAATCACGAGTCGCCTTTGCGTGGCTTAGAGTTCGTAACACGAAAAGTAGCCAATGGCGTCGCAAAGATACATCTTGGCCTTACCAAAGAGCTCACACTTGGCAACTTGGAGGCAAAACGAGATTGGGGGTACGCTCCAGAATACATCGAAGCTATTTGGCTTATGCTCCAACAAAGCGAACCCGACGATTTTGTGATCGCGACTGGTGTGGCTCATAGCGTAAGAGAATTGGTTGAAAAGGCTTTTGGGGTTGTCAAACTTGATTGGCAAAAGTATGTTAAGACTGACAAGCGTTTTCTAAGACCTCTGGATGTTCCGTCCATTGCTGGCGACTACTCAAAAGCACACAAAATGCTAGGTTGGAAACCAAAGACAGGTTTCAATGAGCTAGTCAAAATCATGGTTGAAGAAGAGGTTGCTCGCTGGAGTAGATGGCTTAATGGAGAGACATTTCCATGGGACGCACCAAACTACGCGAGCGAAGCGCGAATTATTACAAGAGCTTCACGGATGTAGGAATATGTTGGAGCGGATTCCGCTAACTGAACCAGACATCGGCAACGACGAACTAGAGAATGTTGTGAAAGCCGTCAAAAGCGGCTGGGTCAGTTCAAAAGGCCAGTTCATTGAAGAATTTGAGAAAGGATTCTGCGCCTATGTGGGGGCAAAACATGGAATCACGACCTGTAACGGCACAACTGCATTACACCTTGCCCTATCAGCGTTGGGAATAGGAAAGGGAGACACCGTTCTTGTTCCCTCGCTGACTTTTATAGCTTCAGCCAATGCAGTCACGTACACAGGCGCTAAACCCGTTTTAGTAGACTCGCATCCAGAATATTGGTGTATGGACCCTTCGAAGATTGAAAAGGCAATCGATCACAGAACTAAGGCAGTTTTGATCGTGCATCTCTACGGTCATCCGTGCGATATGGATGAGTTGACCAAGATAGCAGAAGACAAAAGTTTAATTATAGTGGAGGATTGCGCTGAGGCTCTGGGAGCAGAATACAACGGCAAAAGGGTTGGTACTTCTGGAACAGTGAGTTGTTTCTCCTTTTATGGAAACAAGATAATCACAACGGGTGAAGGAGGCATGTGTCTCACGGATGACGACGAACTCGCGGAAAAGATGAAAATGCTCCGAGATCACGGCATGAACCCTCAGAAAAAATATTGGCATGATGTTGTTGGTTTCAACTATAGGATGACTAATCTCCAAGCCGCTCTGGGGGTCGCGCAACTCAAGAAGATCGATTTCCTAGTTCAAAAGAAGCGAGAGATAGCCAGTACGTATAAGGGATTTTTCAAGAAGCTGGACGTCGCAACTGCGCCAGAAATGCCTTGGGCAAAGAGCGTGTATTGGTTGTATTCTATTCTTGTTGAACGATCCCTCAGAGACAAAATCATTAAGCATTTGTATGATAAGAACATAGAGACTCGCCCATTCTTCCACCCTTTGCACACCTTGCCTCCCTACAAAACGGGCACCTCACTTCCCATAGCTGAAGACCTGTCAGCAAGAGGAATCAATCTTCCGACCGGAACGAAACTCACAGTTAGGGAAATGGAACGGGTAGCTGACGTTTTGGGATCCGCTTTGAGACTATCATAGGCCTAGCGCAAGCACGCGAAATAGGTCCAACCCTACTGACCCGATGGTACATTGAAGAAATACACCAAAAGCTAGGAGATCTAAGGAGTTGCTTCGCATGACAGAATATCAAGCATTCTCTCTGCGGCTTTTCCGTCGCCGTAAGGCGACATTCTTTGCGCCGTAAACTTTCTGGCAAGTGTTTGTTCCATCGCTTTCAGAATGCTTTGTTTCTCCACACCCACAACTGTCGCAAAGCCCGATTTGACGGCTTCGGGTCGTTCTGTGGATAACCTGATCACCAAGACTGGCTTTCGTATGGGCGGCGCAGTAGCTTCTTCCTGTATCCCACCCGAGTCAGTGATTATCATCTCACACCTTCTCATCAGTACCAGAAAGTCAAAGTAGCCTAGCGGCTGAAGAAGCTGAACATTCTCCGCATTGGATAACTCCCTCAACATTTTTTGATGACGCAAACGTTTTCTGGTTCTCGGATGCATAGGATACACCACAGGAATAGGCGCCTCAGCGAAAGCCTCAAGAAAGCTCCTGAGCACAACCGGATCATCAACGTTTTCCGCCCGATGCGCCGTAACCAGAGCAAACCGCTTGAATCCGATTTGGTTCATGATGCTTGACTTTCTTTCGGCTAAAGGCATATGCTGTATCACAGCGTCGATGACGGTGTTTCCGGTGACGTAGATATTGCCCCAAACTGCTTCCCTTTCAAGATTCCTTTTGGCTGTTTCTGTGGGTGCAAACAAGTATTTCGATATGTGATCGACTAAGCGGCGGTTGTGTTCCTCAGGCATTCGCAAGTCGAAGCTTCGGAGTCCTGCTTCCACGTGACCAACTGCCACATTGAGCTTCACTGCTGCTAAAGCAGAGGCTAAAACGCCGTTAGTATCGCCCTCAACCAACACAACTTGCGGTTTCGCTTTCTTGACCACACGTTCGACTAATGTGAGGATTCTTGCCGTTTGTAAACCCGGAGAGTAAGCTCTAACCTTGAAACCATAGTCCGGCAGCGGAAGCTCTAGCTCCTCAATGAACTGCTGAGACATATTGTAATCGTAGTGTTGCCCACAATGAACAAAAACATAAGGTACGGATCTCTTCTGCATCGCACGAATCAGAGGCGCCATCTTGATGATTTCAGGCCTTGTGCCCACAACTACCATGTAACCGCCGCTCATCAGCCCCTCCCCCTCTGCAAAGTTCGCGCAACCATTTCCCGCAGCGTAGTATGCGAGATTGTCTACTAAGGTTTTGGCATCCCAACGCTCTGCAAAGTGAAAGTGCAAAATGTACACGCACGCGCAATTCTAAGGCAAAGAAAATTCTAAGTTGGAAACCAAAGTTTACGTTTGAGAACGGAATCCGCAAAACCATCAAATGGTACCTAGACAACGCACAAGCATGGGGCTACGAAAAACACACATGGAAACAGCGTTAAGACATGAAACCCTCAAGCAAAAACCATAGAAACAACATCCAAGAGAGCTAGGCAGCCCTCAAACGGCTACAATCAAGAAGGCATATTTGACGCCAAATAGAGGGCTCTACCACCATTGCACACACACAAACCCAGACAAACGCACTATACAAACGCTTCACACATAACAACCTCAAGCAACAAGCCGCGCAAAGAAAGACTTTGGCACACCAAGGCTTTCCACATAAGGGGCGCGCAACGGCAAAGTTTAAAATATGCACTGCGGAAAGGTGATTCACAACTTTAGGACTCGTAGCGTCTCTGTCTGCTGCAAACCATGTTTAGGAGAATCGGCATGAGCATGTTGAAGAAGATGACGGCGTTTCTAGTCTCTTTCATATTGTTCTCATCTTTTTGGCTTTTACCTGCGCCAAGGGTGACAGCTTCTCCCGCTTCGATTTTGATCACGCCTCTAGATGGCGTTGTCGGAGACACGCTCGTCGTGCACGGAACAATCGATAACCCTGACGGGAACTTTACAGTGAGGTGGAATCAAGTGCGCAATTTCACTGACACAGCTGTAGGCAACAACGCCACAGTCTCATTCCAAATTCCTCCGACGACAGGCGCTCCTCGCCCTGCAGGTCGAAGTGTTACAGTTGAGTTAATCGATGAAGCTTTAGATATTGTTGTGGCATCGACGAATTTCACGCTTTTTACGAAGTTTGACATGCAAGTACAGGCTCCACCGTCACCGAAACAGCTTCAGCAAGGAACAACAGTTCGACTTAATGCTACAGTAACAGGCGGCGAACCCAACACTGTCTACAAGGCAAATATCACAGTTAGAAACGCCGCAGATCAGACTCGCTGGGTCTTTACCTCCTTGTCCAATACTACAACCTCTGGCTCTGGATCAGCTGCCGTCATCTA
>Ga0315296_10001421_pt1 | contig 20896 bp, 19 predicted proteins | sample YL17G14_18_MG_FD_203921 | JGI IMG/M metagenome (GOLD analysis project Ga0315296, IMG submission 203921) | Sediment microbial communities from Yellowstone Lake, YNP, Wyoming, USA - YL17G14_18 | ecosystem: Environmental > Aquatic > Freshwater > Lake > Sediment | place: USA: Wyoming | collected...
GCCCCCGGACCATTTGATTTGCTGAATACCCAGGAGCTCTAAAGGCCTTGCCGGGGCTATTGATCCGAAGAAAGGGGCGGCATCCCAGTCATGTTTGATGATTGTCTCTTTCCATACCTCAAGGGTCTTTTCCATATGGTAGTGGGCATCCTTGTTCGAGATACCCTTGGCCCTGGTCGGATAGTAATGTACAACCGCCGGGGCCACCGGAACACGGTCAGGTCTTCTCAGATTAATGGCGTCTTCGATGCGTTTCTGACGGGCCAGAAACTCCGGCGATGGTTTAAAGGCAGGGGCTTGCGGTTTTTGTGTTGATTCAGACATGTTACTCACCTCCTACCCACTGCTTTGCTAGTGATACTCCTGCCATGGCATCTCGCCCATAGGCATCGGCTCCAGTATATTTCCTAATTTCCTCATCCATGTGACCACCACCGATCATGACCTTCACCTTATCCCGCAATCCGGCAGCCTTTATTGCCTTGACTGTTTCCTTCATAGAATCAAAAGCCAGCGTCAAAAACCCGCTTAAGCCAACAATAGGGGCACCACTTTCCTTTATCTTTTCCACAAACTTTTGCGCCGGGACATCCACACCGAGGTCGTAAACCTCAAGGCCGTTAACATCAAGCATAAAGACGACAATAATTGCCTGTGACTACTACTCTGGACTAATGTTTGTGCGTATCTACGCCTGCGTAAAGCATAAATCCCTCATATTGTTGTTTTCTCTATGCTACCGCAGATGCCTTTCATCATACCATCTGCCTATTGCACACCGAGGCCCACTTAAGGGGACGATATCTAGAAGTGCAAGGCAAATACCTGATACTTCCCAAGGCACAATGGATATTCTCAGAACATAGAAGAGGCATGCACCCATTCTAGAGCCGAAGGGTGCATGCCTCTAATTGGCTTATCACCGAATGAGCGATATTACGGTACCGCTATAAAGATTTTCTTCACATTCTTGGATACGCCGTTCATGCATGCATCAATGTAGTAAGGCTCGCACAGAACCCGATTGACACCGGTAGACTTTAACCCGCCAACGTAGGCGCCGCCACCCCAGAGTGTCGTCAGGTCTCCCGGATGGGTCAGTTTCTCGTAGGTATCCTGCACGGCTTGCGGGTCTACGCTCCCGGCTTTCTCTATGGCCTGCAGCAGTACCCACAGACCATTGTAGCCGACCAAATAGATATCCGATATCTCATCTTTCGCGGGGTATCCCTTTGCTACATACGCTGCATGGGCAGCTTTCATGTCTGGGGTCAGGGCATCCATGTCTGTTAGCGTGATACCTACCCCGAATATGTCAGTGTTGTTTGTACCGGCAATCAAATCTGTAAAACCAACGTCCAGATGCGTGGCGCAGAATACGGGGCCCTTGAATCCAAGCGACCGGGCTGACTTGAGGACAAAGCCCCACGTGATCGGTGTTGAAACCGCTACAAATATGGCGTCTGGCTTGGCGGACAGTAGACGAGTCACTGGGGGATTGTAGTCCGCGCAGTCCGGTGCAATTTGTTCCAAAGTTCCCACTCTCTGGAGGCCCCTGGCGGCAAGCACACCCTCAAGCCAATTATAGATTCCCTCCGTGCACGATTCGGTAACACCACAAACGGCTATCTTTTTCGCATTCGGATAGTTTTCTTGCAGATAATCAAGGAGATAAGGAGTGACTTCATCATTTGCCCAGTGGGCCCGAATATAGAGCGGCCTATCCGGCGATACATCGGTATTGCCTTCATAGGTTATTGCACGGGAGGCATTGCAGGTGTCAACACAAGCCAGCATTGCCCCACCCTGATGGGCGATGGGATAAATCACGTTCTTAAAGGCATCAATCAGTGGTCCGATGATAAATTTAGCTCCATCCTGTTGAATCTCCTTGGTCGCTACCGTAATTGCCTGGTCGACGCTCATGGCGTCATCTTCGATAATCAGGTTGATTTTGTAGATATCTTTGCCGACCTTCAGGCCACCGGCATCGTTGTACTTAGCCACGGCAAGTTCCCATCCTGCCTTAGTGGCCATTCCGCCTGCGGCGGCAGGGCCGGTAAGAAAGCAGATACCACCAATCGTAAGAGTTTTTGGTGCCGCTGGTCCCGTTGGTCCCGCTGGTGCGGGCGGTTGACAGGCAGCAAGTGCAGGTAATGCCACCAGTGCTAGAATCACCAAGGTAACGAATAAGACTTTTTTCACTTGACCCTCCTTTTAAATTTGGAACTACTCACTTTGAAGATAAACATATTTATTTTGTGTCGCTAACCACCTCCTCTTCTATTTCTTATCACGAAATAGTTAACACTACTTACAATCTACACTGTAGCATTTTTAGTATTCTAACACAATTTAACACCATGTCAATGGTTTAGTATTACTAATTGGGTATTATAACCGACTTCATCTCGATATTTCACAGTGTTGTTTGTGAGTGTCGCACAGGGTATTTGCGCCTTATATCATCGTATTGTCGTATGGTTGAAGCTATGCTCCTTGTGATGAGGCTTTTCTTCTGAGACGCCCACGCAACTTTCTATACCATGCAGGCAGATACTCGTTCATGGCAATAAGTCCCTTGGGTATGAAAAACACGACAAGTATCAGTATTGCACCGTACAGTAAGGGCCGGTACGATTGCAATGGTCGTGAAAGCTCAGAAATTAACATGAGCAAGGTAGCGCCGATAATGGGGCCAAAGAAGCTGTCCACCCCACCCACCACCATGTACAGGAGGCAGAAAACAGAGGTAAAGAAGTGGAATATATTCGCGGGGGTGCTAGCGGGCGATAAGGCATGCACATGGAAGGCGTACAGAGCACCGGCAAGGCCGGTAAAGAAGCAGGCAACGACGAAGATAAATATCTTCTGCGCCATGATATTGACGCCCACTGACTGGGCCAGGTTATCGGCTTCCTTTATCGAGTCCCAGACGAGACCTACCCTTGAGTGTTCCATTCGGTAAAGAACAAAAAGGCATAAACCGACGATGATAATAGTGAGGTAGTAATACTCAATATTGGTTTGCGTGGTAAATGTTATAGTAAGTGGTCCGATGGTAATCGGGTCAAGTGAGAGGAAAAAAAACTGCAAGCCCTGCCAACCGCCGGTAAACTGGCCCAGGAAACCGGCAAGATACAGGAAGACAAAGGCTAGTAGAAGTGTGGAGATGACAAAATATATCCCCTTCATCCGGAAAAAGGGATAACCCACTGCCGCGGCAACCGCCGCGGCGAACAAGCCGCCAAGGGGCATGGTTATCCAGGGGGAGAGCCCCAGTTTTATGGCCAGCAGGGCTGATGAATAACCCCCGATGAGCAAAAAGCCGGAAGCACCCAGGGACACCTCGCCGGTGCGGTATATGGCACGCATGCTAGATGTTGCCAGAATCATTATGGCGATTAAAATAAAGACGTGTCTCCAGTAAATATTGCGCACAATCAGAGGTAGCACGAGAACCAGCACCAGCAATATCACCATAACCAGGGTTTTGGTTAATGTTCCCCTAGTCATGGCCAAATAGTCCTTTCGGTCGGAATATGAGAAAAGCGATTACGATAACTAGCGGAATTATTATACCCATCTGTGAACCAAAGAAAAGGGCAAACACGCTCTCACAGATACCCAGGACAAGCCCGGCCGCAACCGTACCCATCAGGCTACCCAACCCCCCGATAACGATAAGGGTAATTCCCTTCATAAAAGCCAGGCCACCCATGTAAGGGTCGAGGTTAAAGATACTGCCGCCCAGGGCGCCGCCAACCGCCGCCAAGCCACTGCCAATCGCCACAGCCAGGGCGGACATAACGTTGGGGTTTATCCCCTGCATAAGTGAGCCTTCGCGGTTTTCGGCGGAGGCAGTCATCGCCAGACCGTATTTTGTCCGCTTGAGGAAAAGGTATAAGGCTAAGCTCAGGAACAGGGCAATGATGATGGCGACAATCCTTTCTTTAGAAAAAAACATGCCACCGACCTCAAACGAACCTGGCCACAAAGACGGGAGCTGTTTCGTGCCCTTGTAAAACGCTAACACGACGGCGGTTTGTAGGATTAGGCTCAGCCCCATAGTCGCACAAACATAAGACATAAATACTCCCTTCAAGGGGCGGAGAAGCACCCTTTCCAGAATAAGCCCTATACCAGCCGTTGTAAGCATGCTGATGAAAACCGCGAGGTACAAGGGGACGCCATTCAATACGCAAAGGAAGTAAACGGTAAAGGCTCCGAGCATGTAGACTTCGCCGTGGGCGAATTGCAGGATGCTCATAATACTGAGTATAAGGGTTAAGCCCAGCCCTATCAGGATATAGGTACCACCCATACAAAGCCCATTAATTATGCATTGCACTATATCTTGCCAACTTATAGCAGTTAACATAAACCACCTTTACGTTTAAGAATGGCTTTCATAGTCCGAGATAGGCTTTTCTGACTTCGTCACTGTTCAGTAGGTCCTTGGTTGCCCCGCATAAAGCGATTTTTCCAGTCTCTAAGACATAACATTGTTTAGCCAGGCCAAGAGCTAATCGGGCATTTTGCTCTACCAGGAGCACGCTTACCCCGCGCTGATGAATTTCCTGCACTATTTTGCCAATCTCGCGGACCATCATCGGGGAAAGCCCCAGGGAAGGCTCATCCAATAAAAGTAACTTGGGATTACCCATTAAGGCACGAGCAATGGTTAACATCTGCTGTTCGCCGCCGCTCAGGGTCCTGGCTGGCTGCTGTTGCCTTTCTTTTAAAATCGGGAAATGATTAAATATGTCTTTCAGGTTTTTAGCTACATGCTCCCGGTCTTTTTGCAAAAAGCCACCCACTATGAGGTTTTCCAATACCGTCATGTAGGGGAACAGGGCCCTTCCTTCCAGTACATGACCTATCCCTTGTTTAATAATATTTTGGGGTGGATTCCCATCTATTCTTTTGCCTTCAAACCAGACCTCACCCGAGTCAGGAGCTTTTAACCCGCTTATTGCCCTCAAAGTGGTGGTTTTACCGGCCCCGTTGCTTCCGAGAAGAGTAACTATAGTACCCTCTTCTACTTCGCAGGAGATGCCTCTCAGGACTTCTGCTCCCCCATAGCTGACCCACAGGTTATTAACTTCAAGAAGCATCTTGTTCTGCTCCAAGGTAAGCTTCGACCACATCCGGATGCACTGAAATCTCCCTGGGTGAGCCTTCGGCAATCTTCTTGCCATAACTGATGGCCACAATTCGGTCACAAAGACCCATAACAGCTTTCATGTTGTGCTCCACCACGATACAAGTTATCCCCCTCTTTTTTCCCAATGTCTTAATCGTGGCTACCATGGCTGAGACCTCTTCAGCATTCATACCGGTTACCGGCTCATCCAGAAGTAGGAGCTTCGGCTCAGCAGCCAAAGCTATCGCCAAGCCTAAAAGGCGTTGATGCCCATGAGGTTGACCTGACGCTTCCCTGTCCGCTTCGTCAGGTATTCCAACAAATTTCAATATTTCCATAGCCTTAGAATAAAGGATCTTTTCTTGGCGGCGCGCGGAAGGGCTACCAAACAGGAAACCGAATAAGCCCAAATCAGTGTGTAAATGTAAACCTATCAATACGTTCCTTATCCCCGTGAGGTTAGGGAAAAGAACATTCCCCTGAAAAAGTCGTGCTATCCCTCTTTTGGCTATTTGGTGAGGTGGCAGCCCAGTTATATTTTCATCTCGAAAAGTCACCGTACCACTTGTTGGCGAAATGCTGCCACAAATCATATTATAGACGGTGCTCTTGCCGGCACCATTGGGGCCAATAATACCTAAAATCTCTCCCTCATTGACATCGAAATCCAGTTCCTTAACTGCGTCCAAGCCACCAAAAGTCTTGGTTAAGCCACGTACCTTAAGTAGTGCCATCATTCCGTCTCCAAATGCACAACACCGTAGCATAATGTAAACCGATTGTCAACGCTCCAAAGGCTCTGGTTCTACGTCAATAAGTGTGAAAGACGTGGCACCCGTGAATATGAATAACTCTAAAGGCTACACATTTAGCCAAAATGTATTATCTCACTGTTGGTACCCAGCCTAACTGTTGGCTATTGGTACAACTTTTAAACGTAAACCACAAGCGAAAACTATTTGACATCGACTTTAATATTTAGGATACTATTTGTGGGCTATTCTCCAAATTATCAGCTCTACAACATTAACCTGAATAATAAAGTAAAAGGCAGTAATTCCCTACTATGATTGATATTTTTACCCATATTCTACCGCCAAAGTACCGGGAAGCTGTGGAGAAACTGGCGGCAATTGGAAGAACTTCCTTGTCGCGAGTCGAAGGTCTTCAACGTTCAAATCCCGCCCTGTTGGATGTAAACCTCAGGCTCAAAGTGATGGATGAGTTTCCGGATACAATGCATGTCCTAACTATGGTAGGCCCACCTATTGAAGCTGTTGCCAAGACGGAAGATGCTGTTGATTTAGCCAAAATCGCCAATGATGAAATGGCTGAATTGGTCGCCAGACATCCAGATAGATTCATAGCCGCCGCTGCTCTGCCGATGAACAACATGGATGCCGCCTTGAAAGAGGTGGACAGAGCAATAAATGACCTGAAGCTTAGAGGTGTGCAAATATTCACCTCTATTAATGGCAAGCCTCTGGACGCACCGGAATTCCTGCCACTTTATCAAAAAATGGCACAATACGACTTGCCGATATGGATTCACCCATTAAAAGAAATGACGGAACCAGACTATCCAGGAGAGGAGGAGTCAAAGTATGGTCTCGCCGCAATCATCGGCTGGCCGCATGCGACATCAATGGCAATGATGCGTCTAGCCGCCAGTGGTGTACTGGAGAAATATCCCAACCTCAAATTCATCACCCACCACGGCGGCGGTACTGTCCCATACCTTGCCGGGAGAATAAAGCATTCACCCTTTAAATACGAGAACTTGGCCAGGCCAATAACCGACTCATTACGCTTGTTCTATAACGACACTGCGGTGCAGGGCAATGTACCCAACCTGATGTGTGCCTATGCCTTCTGTGGCGCTGACCATATGCTCTTAGGCACCGATTTCCCCATGGCTAGTTCAAATCTAGTTAAAGAAACAATACGTTCGGTTAACGAAATGCCCATCCCAGAAGCGGAAAAAAGGAAAATATTCGAAGAGAACGCCAGACGGCTGCTGAAGCTTCCCGCTTAATACTAAAATGCCACACAAGCTTAAGGGAAAAGTATATTTATCCTCCCTCTATCATGGGGAGGAAGGTCAAAATATTACCATCGTTTAGCTTGATCTCCAGTCCGTTCCCTGGTATTAAAAGCTCACCATTGAGGAAAATGCTTACCCTTTCATTCAGCTTTCGCATTTTGACATCGAAGATATTCTGTCCGAAACGTGGATATTTCATGGCAAGTTCGCTAAGGAGGTCGCGAACAGTGTTATTTTCCCCTGTTTGAGCTTCCATAATTACTTTATTGCTGTTTCCAGCAATGTCTAGAGTATCGCCAACCCACGAAAAGAATTCCAGGCGCACTTTCCCCATTCTCGTTGCCAGCACTCCTGTTGCTGCGCTACCATGTTATTACCGCTACAAGCTTGTTTAAGCCTGATGAAATAATTCTACCTTAATAGTTTTATCAAAACAACTCAACAATAAATCCTTGACTTTTTCAGTAGCGTTCAGTTTATTCATGCTTTCTTGAAAAGGTAAACAAGAGGACTCACCTACCTTGTGGTAGATTTTTGGTCTAGCAAACAAAAATCATAAGGAGGTGAGCCCATGACTAAAGTAGCACAGCAATTACTGGAGTGCAATAATCAGAGACAAGTAATAGACCTGGTGAACTTACAGGCTAAAGCCGCGTTAAGGGAATGGAAGAGAAGGCTAATCCAGGAGGCAGTGGAAGGATTTATAGACCGATTTCACGGTCAGAAATGGCTTAAGATAAGAATGGTAGTTCCTACACCTTGGATTTGTTCAAACTGTGGTCCTCGTGCTAGTCAGCAAGTAAAGCGCAATGGTCATTACCACCGCCAGCTTATCATACTCGAAGGCGTTATCTGTATAAGGATGCCCCAAATTAAGTGTCTAAAGTGCGGTAGACAGATAGCCATAACTCCCATCTTTCTTCCCAAAAGGAAGAGGTACTGGATAAAGCTTGACCGGAAAATAACCGAGCTTTATCTTTCTGGAGCCAGCTATCGCCAAGTTAAGACAATGCTGGATAGGGCAATGGAATGGGACTGTGGTCATGAGCTTATGGAAAAGTTTCCAGAAGGTGGACAGAATAGCTTCGTCATCCGGACTAAGGGAAACTCTCAAAGTGCTGTATCTGGATGAGGCTTATACCAAAGTCAGAGGTAAACCTTACTGGAATCTTTTAGCTTTAGGAGAAGATAAAAATGGCAAGAGAGCTTATCTTGGTGCAGTTCTGTCGCAGGATAAGAGCGAAGTTGCTTGGACAAGCCTTCTTGAAGCCTTGGAGATTCCTGATGCCGGCAGAGGATTACTTGTTATTCATGATGGAGACCACGCTATTGCTTCGGCAGTAGGCTTTATCTTACCTAGAGCAAAAACCCGTTTATGCGTTTGGCACCATCTTCACAACGTATTCCTCAAAGCCAGGGAACAATACCCCCACGATCAGTACAGGGTTAAAGAAGCTATCAAAGTAGCAAAGATAGGACTGGAAACTTCTCAACCGAGAACGACATCACCTTTAGAAAGAGAAATAAAAGAATACCGGAGACGTACCAGACCTATGGATGGTTTTAAGTCTCATATGGGAGCTGCTAACTTCTTAAGAATCTGGCTAAGTAAAGAAAATGCCAGAATGGCAAAGGAAGATTGGCTTAAGGCCGCGGTAAACTAAGGAGCAAAAACCAAAAGCGAATACACAAGGCAGTTGAGCCAAAAAGAAAAGCATGAATTAAATAGACACTATCACTTTTTCAGCATTCTTAAATTAATATATAATATAAAAGGCATTAGGTTTCTCTATTCTCCAAAAGAGGCAAGGCCATGATAAGGTTCGAATATTATGCTCCCCGCTCCCTTGAAGAAGCGCTTTCCCTCCTAGACAATTGGAGGGAGAAAGCCAACGTCCTGGCGGGAGGGACAGACCTTATTGTCCAAATGAAAAATGGGCATGCCCACCCCGCCGTTATAGTAGATGCAAAGAAGATCCCTGAGCTAAATCGCCTGGAATGGGATGATGGTAAGTCCCTTTATATCGGTGCTGCAGTACCCCTGAGCAAGATAATCACCTTCCCTCCGGTTATGGAAAAATTCGGCATCCTGTATCAAGCTTGCTCCATCATTGGCTCAATGCAGTTGAGAAACCGGGGAACAGTTGGTGGTAATATCTGTAATGCTGCTCCTTCAGCAGACAGTGCCCCCCCACTTCTCTGCTTAGGAGCTAAGGCGATTGTGGCGCGACTCGGAGGAAACCGTATAGTTCCCCTGGATAGCTTTTTCCGCGGGCCAGGGCAGAGTGCACTAGACCATAATGAACTTCTACTTGGACTGGAGATTCCCGCTCCGCCTACTCTTTCGTCGGGGTTTTATCTCAGGCATACCCCCAGACAGGATATGGATATCGCTGTGGTGGGCGTAGCCTCCTTTTTGGTTATTTCTAAACAAAAGAACCTGTGTCAGGAGGCAAGAATTGCATTGGGAGCTGTTGCCTCAACACCCATAAGGGTACCCCAGGCGGAAGCTATCTTGACAGGAAGAGTCTTGACAGAGGAAGCCATCGAAGAAGCCGCCGAACGAGCAGCGGAAGCGGCTCGCCCTATCTCTGACACGCGAGGCTCAGCAGAATACCGTAAGGAAATCGTAAAGGTACTAACCAGGAGGACTCTTAAAAAAGCCTGGGATGCCCAAGTATCCAGGATAAACAATAGAGATTAGATTCAATGAGAGAGCTAATAAAACTAAGAGTAAATGGACAGGAACGGGAAGTTATGGTGGAACCGCGGCAAACTCTCCTTGACACTTTACGATATGACCTCGGATTAACGGGAACCAAGGAGGGATGTGGCGATGGCAACTGCGGCAGCTGCACGGTTCTTCTTGATGGGCAGGTGGTTAATTCCTGCTTGGTCTTCGCTATCGAAGTGGATGGGCAAGAGATTACTACAATAGAGGGTTTATATCAAGGAGAAAAACTTCACCCTCTGCAGCAGGCTTTCATCGATGAAGGAGCAGTGCAGTGTGGCTTCTGCACCCCCGGGATGATTCTTACCGCAAAAGCCCTCCTGGATTCAAACCCGCATCCCACAGAAGCTCAAGTGAGGCAGGCTATCGCCGGTAATCTGTGCCGTTGCACTGGCTATGACAAAATTGTACGGGCTATTTTGAAAGTGGCTACGGCTTAAAGGAAGGTTCTAATGTCAGAGTATTCTGTAGTAGGAAAACGGGTGAACAGGGTAGACGCCCTGGCCAAGGTGACCGGGAGAGCTCTTTATGCCGCCGATATTAATTTACCGAACATGGTTCATGGCAAGGTTCTGTGGAGTCCCTGCGCCCATGCCAGGATTCGCCGCCTGAATGTAGCTAAGGCTCGAGCTTTAAAAGGGGTGATGGCGGTTATCACTGCCGCTGACGTGCCCGGGAAGAAAAACGAAGAGGAGCACCCGAACCCTATGACTTGCTGTCTAGCGAGGGAAAAGGTTATTTTCGCAGGACAACCTGTAGCAGCAGTGGCGGCGATAAATCCCTACATCGCCGAAGAAGCCCTGCGACTGATTGAAGTCGATTATGAAGAGCTAACGCCGGTGGTTGACGTTTTGGAGGCTATGAAGCCGGACGCCCCCATTATTCATCCCAATGTGGACACTGAAAACCTACCTGTGAAGGACACCAAACCAAGTAACATCTTCTGGTATATGAAAAATAGCCGCGGAGATGTAGAGGCAGGATTCAGGGAAGCAGATATTGTCCTGGAGAATACCTTCCGCACTCAGACAGTGAGCCATGGCTATCTTGAGCCACGGGCAGCAGTGGTCAGTGTGGACCCTGAAGGCAAGGTCACAGTATGGAGCGACAATCAGGGCATCTTCGAGCTTAGGGAGTTGGTTGCCGGTTTTATGAATCTGCCCCTCAATTACGTAAAGGTGATTCCCGTAGAGATAGGAGGGGCTTTTGGAGGGAAGTCGCACCAGGTGGTGTCCCCCCTTTGTGCTCTTTTGTCGCAGAAAACAGGCCGCCCCGTCAAAATGGTAATGACCAGAGAGGAAGTCTTTAAGACTCAACGTCCCGCTCCTGCCTCAGTAATCACCATTAAGATGGGTGCTACCAAAGATGGCTGCCTTACCGCCGCCTCGGCTACCATGATATACGATTATGGAGCTTTATACGGGATGGGAGGGATGGACATTGTTCCTTTTGGTAGTTTCTCTGGACTAAATCCTTACCGTATCCCAAATCTAAAAATAGAATGCTATGATGTATATACCAATAAGGCACCTTCAGGTCCCTACCGTGCTCCCACAGCTGCCCAAGCTGCCTTTGCTGTAGAATCCCAAATGGATTTGCTTGCCCGGGCGCTGGGGATGGACCCCCTGGAGTTCCGACTCAAGAATGTAGCAGCCGAGGGCGACACTATGGTCACTGGCACGCCCTTTCCTAAGATTGGTTTCAAAGAAACCCTGGAAAGAATGAGAGAATACCTGGCGCAGCGGGGTAATTTGGAAGGTGAAAACCGGGGGAGAGGAGTAGCCTGCGGCTTTTGGGCACCGGCGTCCGGTGCTGCCGGTGCCAATATCAATGTGAACGCTGATGGGACGGTGACACTGGTAGTGGGTTCTGTCGATGTCAGCGGAACCCGCACCAGTCTAGCTCAGATAGTAGCTGAGGAGTTAGGTATTCCCTTTGAAAATGTTTCCGCTGTTACCGGAGATACAGAAACCGCCCCTTTTTCTGTATTATCAGCGGGCAGTATGATTACTCGTTCGCTGGCTCCACCAGTTTGCCAAGCTTGCCAGGATGTTAAAGACCAGCTTTGCCGAAAGGCGGCGCAACAACTGAAAGTGAAGCGGGAAGATGTGGAGTTCGCTCACGGACGTGTCCAGGTAAAGGGGATGCCGGAGAAATATGTCTCCTTGGCAGATTTAGCCCGGGGGATTGCCCATTTTCCTGGTGAAAGCCCGATAACGGGACGTGGTTCATGCAAGGGGCTTAAACAGTCCCCAGTGTTAGCCGTCGAGGTAGCAGATGTGGAGGTGGATAAAGAGACGGGAAAAGTTAAGGTACTATCTTACGTTGCCGCTCAAGACGTTGGCTTAGCCATTAATCCAACCCTGGTGGAAGGTCAGATACAAGGCGCTGTCGCCCAGGGGATTGGCTGGGCTTTGTCTGAGAACTACATTTTTCATAAAGGCGTGATGCAAAACGCCACTCTGTTAGACTATCGTATGCCTACCGCTACTGATGTGCCTTTTGTGGACACCCTTCTAGTGGAGGTTAGTTTTGACGCCTCGCCTTTTGGCATACGCGGAGTGGGAGAGCCCCCTATCGTTCCATCCCTTGCTACTATAGCCAACGCCATTCACAGCGCAACCGGGGTGAGATTAAAGGAGTTACCTATGACTCCTGAGGCAATACTAAACAGCATAAAAACACAAGGCAAATCAAAGACAAGATAGCAAAGAATGGCCATCTAGCGCAAGAGTTTCATCGTACCCTGGTTACGCTATAATCTTAGCAGTTTTTCCGCATTCAGGTGGCAAATCTTCTCCTTGTCGATATCGCTCATTGGCATTGACTCTATGACCTGTACTGCTATCTTAGTCGTTTCATAAGGGTAGTCTGTAGCGAATAATACCTTGTCGGTTCCCAGTACTGAGCAGACAAATTGTATTACTGGTTGCCAAAACATACCGCTAGTGGTCACATGAAAATTATCTTTGAAGTATTGACTGGGTGTTTTTTGGAGCTTCCTAGAGGGTCCAGAATAAATTCCCATTTCATCATGCGGCCACTGACTATCTAATCGCCACAGCCAGAACGGGATTGATTCCCCTAAATGTCCCATAATAATCTTCAAACCGGGATATTCATCAAAAACACCACTGCAAATCAGGCGTATGCCATGCAGGCCTGCTTCGGCGGCAAATCCCCATCCTGCCAGAGTCAACACCGGCCAAACTGAATATGGTTTAATCATATCTTCTGAGGGTGTTCTTGGGTGAATGTAAATTGGTACGTCCAGCTTTTCTGCTCTCTCGAATATGACCCAGTACTTCTCATCATCAAGATATTCTCCCCGGATATTCCCGTTTATCACCGCTCCCTTAAACCCAAGCTTTTTCACTGCCCGCTCGAGTTCATCAGCGGCGGCGTCCGGGTCTTGGGGGGCGATAGCAGCAAAGCCAGCGAACCTTTCGGGGTATCGCTTTACTATCTCAGCAAGCTCATCATTGATATCCTTAGCCATAGAGGTACCATCTGTGGCATTAAATGGCTCAATACCCGGAAAGGAGAATGAAAGCACCTGCATATCAATACTGCTCTCATCCATATCCTTCAGTCTTCCCTCGCCGAGGTCATATACTTTATCCGGCAGGTCAGGGTTTATCAGCTTGTAATTAATTGGTGACCACCACTCCCTTTCAAACCTTTTCCCCCCTTGCTCAACAATGTCTCGCTTTGGAAATTCTTTTCTGGACCGCAAAAAGTTTCGATAATTTTCTGTGAGAAAGTGCTCTTCAACAGCAATTATTTTCATTGCCGGACTTTGCCGATGTAACCGGGCTCCATTAGTTTAGGATATTTCGTTTTGTCTGCCATAAATTACCTCTCTACAAAATTCAAATTACCAATCCCCACCCGTGGATTCCGTTTTTCACGGTAATGAGGATTGTGGTCGAATGCGGAAATGACAACTTTTACGGAGCGACGAGCACTTTAACAAGGCCCTTGGTGTTAGCCATTCTTTCAAACCCTTTTCCCACGATATCGGCAAGACTGATGATATCGGAGACCATGCCCTCCGTTTTAATCCGGCGTTTCGTCAGCATATCAAGAAATATACTAACATCATCCGCGGAATAAGCCAAACTGAATTTCATTTCGATTTCAGATAACACGAGCGGGGCTTCGACGACAGGCGTAGGCTCTCCGCTCGCGCCCAAAACGAGGACCTGGCCGCCTCCCTTTACCAAGCTGATTGCCGAAAGCAGTGCGTCGGGGCTGCCCGCGCACTCGAAGGATAAATCCGCACCGACACCCCCGTAAAGGGATTTGATTTTACTCTGCAGATTTGCACCTTCCTCAGCCGCGTTTAAAGCCAAATCCGCGCCGCATTTCAGCGCCATTTCCCGTTTTTTCGGGGAAGGCTGGAGAACGGTAATGTGTCTGGCTCCGGAAAGTTTCAACAGCTGGATGACGCAAAGACCAATAGCTCCGGCCCCTGCGACCACTACATTATCGCCTAACCGGAAGCGAGACTCACGAATACCCTTGATGCCGATACACATAATGTCGAACAAGACGGCATCTTCAAAGGATACATTATCCGGAATCTTATACAGCATGTTAGCCGGGTCTTTAACTACCATGTATTCCGCCATGCCGCCGTCACGGGAAAGGCCGTTGGTACGTTCGAAGCCATGGATGCAAATGCTGGGGCGGCCGTGCCGGCAGTAATAGCATTCGCCGCAGGGGCCGGGGGGGCCAGCCATAATACGGTCGCCAACCTTCCATCCTGCTACTCCGGCGCCTACCTCAGCTACCGTACCCACATTCTCATGACCGAGGACGATACCGGTCGGTACACCCGGAATTCCATGCATATAGGCGTGTAAGTCAGTACCACATATACCGACGTACTTGATTTTAACGATTACTTCACCGGGGTCGGCTTTGGGGTCGGGACGCTGCTGGAGCGTGATTTTTTTTGGTCCTTCATAGAGCGCTACTTTCATTTAATTCTCCTTATATCAATATAGCAATTAAAATTCTAACTAACATTAGATTGCTATACCACATTCATATCTTTGAAGTAATCCTTAAATCACCATCACCCTGACTGTATGTAGTCAGCGAAAGTGGGACAGTTGAGCCTTCGGAATTAATGGACCCCTCAGGAGCCACTGCTCTGCTCTCTAGCAGTTCTATCATACTCCCTTCTTGTTTGTAATGTCCAGCTCTTGTACTAGTTCACATGATGTCAGACACATTACTCCTTTCCATTGTTTCTCAGTTCCAGAAACTTCTTGGGGGTTAGCGGTGTCCAAGACATACTATACAGTTTTTAAGCTATGGGTCCTGCTTTTGGTTAATATTAAGCCGGAACTAGAGAGTTTTCTTTCCATTTTGTGCAAGACTTCAGATGTAAGATACTAGCGGATTAACTTGGAATATGAACGAGCACAACATATGGACAGAGTAAATCCGGATATTCTATAATGTCTAGAACGAAAAGGGAGTTGATGCCAAAGTAAATTGATATGAGGCGAGTAAGTTAAGTTATGAAAGGGGGATTGTGATGGACATTAGGTTTGATGGTAAAGTGGCAATCGTAACTGGAGCCGCAAGAGGAATAGGGTTTGCTTGTGCTGAAATACTAGCTGACAGCGGAGCTAAGGTGGCTCTGGTAGATATTCTTGGGGAGCATCTGGCAGAATCAACGAAAAAGATACAAAAGAAAGGCACTGCTAAGGGTTACCAGCTAGATTTGACCAAAGTATCTACAATCGGTCCCACAGTCAGCCGCATAAGGCAAGAGCTAGGTGAGATAGACGTTCTTATCCAGGCTGCTGCAATTGGCCCTGCCAGACAGGCCGAAGAAATCACTGAGGCAGAGTGGGACGCTGTTCTTGATACCAATACTAAGGGGCTGTTTTTTTGTATGCAAGCAGTAACCGGTCAATCTATGATACCACGCAAGACTGGCTCTATTGTTAATTTTGCCTCAATAGCAGGTTTGGTCGGCATGCGACCGCCTTTATGTGCGGCACACTACCACGCCAGCAAAGGAGCAGTGGTTCAGCTAACCCGCCAGGGAGCTATTGAATGGGCACCACATAATATTCGCGTAAACGCAGTAGCACCAGGCGGTGTATTGACTGAGATGACTATGAAGATGATAGGAACTCCGGAGAAAATGGCCGCTGCTATTGCCGACGTTCCACTCAAACGCCTTTCAGAACCTGAAGAAGTAGCTGCTGCTGTCTGCTTTTTGGCCAGTGATGCCGCAAGAATGATTACCGGTCATATACTTGTTGTTGATGGTGGTGGTTACGCTGCGGGTTCTTAAAGAAGTAGCGCTGTTTAACCACCAGTTGACAGTTGAAAGAGGTTTATCCGGTTCCTTAATCGGGTAAGCTTCTTTACGGCAAGGACAAATGGCAAATGTAGCTTTATTCCCGCTTCCTTAATCTGTTCTAAAAGGAGTTGATAGTCCTGTTCCTCTTTAGGTTTCATATTGAAAAACCAGCTTTTAATCTCAAGCCAATTATCTGACCTCATTAAAGACCTTGGGCGATTTTTGCATCTGGTCTGCCCTAATTATCACAGCGCACGGCTGAGTCTAGCCCACAGAAAGGCGGTAATAGTGCGCCCCGCTAAAATCGCTGAGGTCTAAATAGCACGAGCAACACGTGAGCCATCAGTGATAGCATTTACTATCAGATGAGGCTCATTACAGTCTCCGATAGGATATATTTCGTTTGCACTACCCTTCAGATTCTTGAGTAGCTCAGTGTTGGGCAGCAAGGGCATCGCCGTCACTATCGTATCGGCTTCGATAGTCCTTATCTCCCCTTCCTTGGTGGTAATGGTCAATCCTTTACCAGTTATCTTTTCGTATTTAACGCCGGGCATCATGGTCACCCCTTTTTCAGCCAACCATATGAGAAGGTGCGGCTTAACTAATATTTCTAGCAACCCGTCTCCAATTTCCTTAGCCGTGTCCACTATGGTCACCTTCCGGCCTCGCTTGACCAGGAACTCGGCTACCTGGCAGCCCTGTATATTACCCCCCATGATAACAACCCTTTTGCCAACGGGCAGCCAGAACTTAGAGAGCCATCTTAGAACCCTGGGGCCAAAGAACCTCAGATAAATCTTAAGCTGGTGGTGCAAAGCCTTACCGGTGACCACATTGCGTCCATCGATGCCTGATATTTTCGGGATGTTATGTATTCCTCCCGCAGCGATGATTAGTGCATCCGGCTTAATCTCTTCGATAACTGACCGATTAGCCTCTTGACCCAGTCTGATATCTACACCCAGCTTGGTAACCTGGATTCTCAGGTAGCAAATCAGGCTTAAGATATCTTCTCTATCAAATCCTTTTACCATGGCAGCAACAGGCAATGAGCCTCCTAATTTGCTCTCTTTCTCGTAGAGTATTACTTCATGTCCCCTGAGTGCTGCCACTCTGGCTGCCTCCATCCCCGCTGGCCCACCACCAATTACCATAACCCTTTTCTTCTTCTCCGCTGGTTTAATTTCGTATTCCTTGTCTTTTCCCAGAGCAGCATTCACCTGGCATAGTGGAGGCAAACCGCGCTCATTATTATCAAAACAGGTGAGGCAACCCGTGCATGGGACAATATCCTCCAGTCTTCCTTCAGCAATCTTGTTGGGAAGCTCGTGGTCTGCCATCAGGCGCCTATTGAATGAAATAAAGTCCACCAGACCGCGACGTAATAATCTCTCACCGATTTCCAGGTCCAGTCTACCTACGGCAATGACAGGTATAGACACCACTTTCTTGATTGCGGTGGCTAAAGGTACCCAGGCACCTGCCCCATGACGGCTTGTATCGATAAATCGGCCTACAGGATATGGGACTTCCGGGTATAGAGCTATATCGGGAAATTGGGTGCTATCGCGCAGGTTGGGGTCTTTGGGTTTATTATAAAATTCGGCTCTTACATGAATAGCATCGGCACCGGCGGCCTGCAGTATCTTGGCAATCCCCTGGCTCTCCTCAGAAGTTATTCCTTTTTCCAATCCCGGTTCGGCGCCATTAATAAGGGCAATAATGCAGAAGTCCTTGCCGTTGCGTCTTTTTATCTGTTTAATAATATCAACAACAATTTTAGCTCGATTCTCCAGGCTTCCTATACCATAGTCGTCATTACGTTTATTCCAGGCAAGTGATAAGAAACTATTGAGCAGGTGATTACAGCCGGCATTTAACTCTATGCCTTCAAACCCCGCCTTTTTAATTCTCTCTGCCTGGTTGGCGAATTCTTGTACAATCTCCTCAATTTCAGAAATGCTTAGTTCTTTAGGAACGGCTAAACCCGGGAGTGGTAGCTCACTTTTACTTAATAATGAAGCGGCTAACGACCGCTGTCCCGAAGCCAATAGAAATGGTGGAAGCATCGGACCCAAATGAAACATTTGTAAGAATGCGGGACAACCATATTTTCTAATAGACTCAGCCAGTCTAGTCATACTGGGGAGATATTTATCATCATCCATCATGTATCCAATCACGGGTGGAACACCGAGAGGAGCCGCTCCCACCGTTACCAGACCTGCACCACCTTTAGCTAAAGCTTCATAATAATCAATTGCTTTTTGCTGGATGTTACCACCCTCCCAAGGGAAAAAGCCCGGGGTTGAGCCTGTCTTCAATATGTGGCTTTTGGTGCGTATCGAACCTATGTAACCAGGTTCCATTAGCTTCGGAAATCTTTTGCTACCAGTCATAGACATACCTCCTGGTGAGTTTGCCATATTTTAGAGACTAGTTGGGGTCTTGTCAAAAGTTTGTTGAAATCCACCAATTGTGTTACTTACAGTAAATATGTCCGCAGAATTCTTCAGTGAGATTGGAGGTTAAAGCCAAAATGGAAACCAAGCATATAATGAAAATAGCCGGCAAGAGGGAGCAAGGCGACTTTGCAAAAGTGGTGTTTGGTGGAGCCTGGGGGATTCTAACTAGGTCAGGCAAACGTAAACTCTGCACTAAAATTTCTATATATTGAACAACTTGGGCTACCAGGTTCCAATTGACATTGCTCAGCTTTAGATACAGGGGACCTCTCTATCTATTGAAATATACCTCCAGGTTGATAGCCACATGTATAATTCTTAGCGTTATATCGCCCGCCTTGATATGCTATTAATAAAGCAGAAATAGTAGCTGAGGTAATGTTTTTTATGGGCCATCTGGCAGCGATGTATAGTCAGAAAAAAATACTTATGCCATGGAAATTAGCTGGAAATTGATTAAGCTAGCGGCAGGGCTTATAATTTCTGTTTATTATCATCGCCCACTTCATGTTCTATATCCGCAATGTGATATTTAATAACTCTAATGGAATTTACTGATAAATATCGCTGGAAAATAATAGCGGCAGTCGCATTTTGTTATTTGATTTATGCGGTTGTACTCCAGAATATTCCGCCCATTTTGGGAATTTTAATTGATACGTTGCATATTTCTCACACCGAGGCTGGTGTGCTTATGAGCCTGACTGTATTTCCGGCAATTGTCCTTTCCTTCCCAGGCGGTTTGCTGGTGGACCGGTTCGGTGTCAGGATAACAGGCACTGTGTCACTGGCAATTATGATACTGGGAACAGTTGTAGTGGCTATGGGAAATAGCTACTGGGTGTTAAGTCTTGGCCGTCTGATAATTGGACTGGGGGCGACAGTTTTAGTGGTAGCACTGCCAAAGATAATCACCACTTGGTTCGCCGGCCATGAAATAGGGCTGGCAATGGGTGTATATCACACCGCTTTCCCGCTAGGCACCATACTGGCACTGAACTTTGCTGGCATTTTAGCCTACAGCCTGGGATGGCAGGTACCAATCTGGGGCAGCGCTGTTTTATGTACTGTTGCTTTGCTGCTGTTTATTATTTTTATCAGAGATAAAAAGAGCGAGCAATCGGAAACGCTAAAATCGGGCAATCTGCTCGGTGCAATAAAGGAAGCCGGATGGAAAATATGGTGTGTTGGCATTTCATGGGCATTGTTTGGTGGCGGCACACTTGCATACTTCACCTATGCACCGGATTACTTTATCAGCAGTGGTAAAGACGTTGCCCAGGCGGGTCTCATTACCAGCGCTCCCATGTTCGGGTCCATTGTACTGGCAGCGCTGGTAGGCATGCTGGTTGATCGAGTAGGCAAAAAATGGTTGTTAGCAGTAATCGGCTTAACAGGAGTAGCCCTTATGCTGTTTCTGATTCCCCAGTTTACAAACTATGTTGCTTTACTGGCTATTTCTATGGGGATATTCGTAGCCATGTTTACTCCAGCATCATTTGCTATGCCTGCCGATATCCTTCCTGAGCGAGTTCGTGGCATCGGCTTCGGCATTATATTAACCTGCCTGGGTTTCGGTAATGCATTGGGCCCTGCTATCGCCGGCATGTGTCGAGATATTACCGGCAATTACTGGTGTAGTTTCATGTCAATGTCTATCCTGGTTTTCTTAGGCATTATTCCCATAGTGGTAATAAAGGCTTATGAAAAAAAGAATAATTACACTTGACAGGGTTTGAAAAGGTAGCTATATTATTAAGCGGCCTAGAAGCTATCTGGAGAAATCCCGGAGAAATGTCAGCTATTTGATAAGTTACCTGTTTTTAATCGCTTGCTTTTAATCTAGTAGCAGACTTCATCAAAGGCAATAAACCAGGCATCCTGCCCTATTACGCAGCTTTTAAACTAGTTATTTAAAAGGAGGAGGTTAAACTATGAGTATAAGAGAAGGGCTCCTGAAACTGGTAGGGTCAGAGAAGTTCACTGATGACCCCGAAGTTCTAAAGGCATATTCTACGGACTTCAGCCTTGCACCATCGGGAGTACCGAATTATGTTGTAAAACCCAAAAAGACTGAAGAGGTTCGAAAAGTCATCGAATTCGCAAATGAGCATTCAATACCTGTGGTGCCTGTCAGTTCTAGCGCACACTTTTACGGCACTACTATTCCAAAACA
>Ga0315296_10001422_pt1 | contig 20891 bp, 13 predicted proteins | sample YL17G14_18_MG_FD_203921 | JGI IMG/M metagenome (GOLD analysis project Ga0315296, IMG submission 203921) | Sediment microbial communities from Yellowstone Lake, YNP, Wyoming, USA - YL17G14_18 | ecosystem: Environmental > Aquatic > Freshwater > Lake > Sediment | place: USA: Wyoming | collected...
TAAAAAAGGAAAACAAGAAATTAAAGAGGTAGCTAAAAAAATTAAAAACAAGAAGATTGATTTAATTTTTTCTTCGGACTTATTAAGGACAAAACAAACCGCTGAAATTATCGGAAAGGAATTAGGCATAAAGCCGAAAACTGACAAGAGATTAAGAGAGGTGAATGTCGGAATTTTTAACGGCAGGCCAATAGATGAAATTGGTAAATTTTGGGATAATGAACTTTCGCCTTTAGAACATTACAAAAAGAGATTTCAAATTGCTCCTCCCCAAGGAGAAACCTATGCCGATATAGAAGAAAGACTATCTAATTTTATAAAAGAAACGGAAAAAAGATATAAGGGTAAGAATATTTTAGTTGTTGGTCATCAGCGCCCCCTGACCTTATTAGAGAAAGTAACGTATAATCATAGTTTTAAAAAATTTGTCAAAATTATTCTTGAAAAAAAAGAAATAAAAACAGGAGAATTGAGAAAATTAAAATTAAAATAATATTATGGATGAGCTTTCTGAAATAGAAAAAAAAGTATTAAATTTTTGGGAAAGGAACAAAATATTTGAGAAATCAATCAAAGAAAGAAAAGGGAAGCCTTTTTTCAGCTTTTATGACGGCCCCCCTTTTGCTACTGGTATTCCTCATTACGGCCACATTTTAGCGACAACCATAAAGGACACGGTTTTGCGCTACTGGACGATGAAAGGATACCAGGTTCCCAGAAGGGTTGGCTGGGACTGCCACGGCCTTCCGGTTGAAAATCTGATAGAAAAAGAATTGGGGATAAAAAGCAAAAGAGAGATTGAAGATCTGGGAATTGAAAAGTTCAACAAGCTGTGCAGAGATTCGGTCTTCAGGTGCGTCAAGGACTTTGAAGTCACCCTAAAGAGAGTGGGCCGATGGGCCGACTACAAAAACTATTATGCCACTCTGGACAACGACTATATTGAATCGGTCTGGTGGGTTTTCAGCCAGCTGTGGAAAGAAGGGCTGGTCTACAAAGATTACAGAGTTAGTCCCTATTGCCCCAGATGCGGTACTCCCCTTTCAAACTTTGAGGTTAATCAAGGATACAAAGACGTTAAGGACAATTCGATCTATGTAAAATTCAGGGTTAAGAGTTCCCGATTTAAAGGTTGCTATCTTTTGGCCTGGACCACGACTCCCTGGACTCTTCCCGGGAACGTCGCCTTAGCAATTGACCCCAAAGCCAGCTACCTTTTGGTAAAAGAAGATGGGGAATCGCTGATTTTGGCTAAAGCCCGACTGTCCGTGCTTAAGGGAAAATATAAGATAATAAAGAAGCTTAGGGGAAAAGAATTGAAAGGCCTAAGATATGACCCCTTGTTTAACTGTTTAAGCGGAGTCCAAAATATTGAAAATGCTTTCCAAATTCTGCCAGCTTCCTTTGTTTCGACCAACGAGGGGACGGGAATTGTCCACACGGCGGTGATGTACGGCGAAGACGACTTTCGCTTAGGTAGAAAGTATAATCTGCCTAGCCATCATACGGTTGACGAATCGGGAAAGTTCAAGAAAGAGGTAGAAAAGTGGGCGGGCAGGTTTGTCAAGGACGCAGAAGGGGAGATTACGGAGGATTTGAGTAAAAGAGGGCTTTTATACAAGAAAGAGGTTATCTTGCATTCTTATCCTTTTTGCTGGAGGTGCGATACGCCTCTGCTTTACTATGCTCTTGATACTTGGTATATTGGCGTTTCCAAAATTAAAAAGAACTTAATTGAAAATAACAAGAAGATCCGTTGGGTTCCGGCCCATATTAAAAGCGGAAGGTTTGGCAAATGGTTGAATGCTGCCAGGGATTGGGCGTTTTCCAGGAATCGCTTCTGGGGCGCTCCGATTCCAATTTGGCAATGTAAAAAATGCGGAGAGTATAAGTGTATTGGTAGCACAAAAGAACTCGGCGTTAAATTAAAGGATTTGCATCGTCCGTATATTGATAAGATTGAACTAAAATGTAAGTGCGGCAGTAAAATGAAAAGAGTAGAGGAGGTTTTTGACTGCTGGTTTGAATCAGGGTCCATGCCCTATGCCCAAAGGCATTATCCTTTTGAAAACAAGAAGCTGGTTGAAAGCACATTTCCGGCCGATTTCATTGCCGAAGGACTGGACCAGACCAGGGGCTGGTTTTATACTCTTCACGTTCTCTCTTCCGCCCTTACTTTGAAAAATAGGGGGCTGGGAAAAAACAAGCCCGCCTTCAAAAATTCTATTGTCAACGGGATGATTTTAGATTCCCAGGGAAGAAAGCTAAGCAAAAAATTGAGCAATTATCCCGAAACCGGCGAAGTTTTTGAAAAGTACGGGGCAGACTCCTTAAGGTATTTCCTTCTTTCTTCCACTCCGATAGGCGAGGATTATCTTTTCTCGGCCAAGGGAGTTGAAGACGCTTACCGAAAGGTTATTTCTACTTTATGGCACAGTTATTCCTTCTTCGTAACCTATAAAGACAAGAACTTTAAACCCAAGCACAGGTTCAAGGTTAATGATGAATTGAACAAATGGATTCTTTCCAGGCTCAATGCGACAAACAAAGAGGTCTCCTTTTGGATGGATAGATACGAGCTTACCAGGGGATCCAGGCCTCTCACAAAATTCATAGACGACCTTTCCAACTGGTATATCAGGAGGTCAAGAAGAAAGTTCCAAAGAGCCAATATTCATCGGGAAAAAGAAGAAGCGTCGCAGGTCCTTTATCAAAACCTGATGGTTTTGTGCAAAATGATGGCGCCCTTTACTCCTTTTGTGAGCGAATATATTTACCGGGCTCTAAAAATAAAGAAAGATCCGGAATCGGTCCATCTCTGCAATTATCCCAAACCCTCGAAAAGGCTTATTAATCCTGGATTAGAGAAGATGATGAAAAAAACAAGAGAGATTGTCGTCCTGGCTTTGGCTGAAAGAGCTAAAACAGGGATTAAGGTTCGTCAGCCACTCGCTTCGCTTAAAATCAAAAATCAAAAATCAAAGATCAAAAATAAAGAACTGCTAGATTTAATTAAAGAAGAAGTGAATGTCAAAAAAATAATTTTTGATTCGAAAATTAAAAAAGAAGTAGAACTAGATACTAAAATTACGCCAGAACTTAAAGAAGAGGGGATAATCAGAGAAATTGTTCGCAACATTCAAGAGATGAGAAAAAAAGCGGGTTTAAAGCCGAAAGATAAAATTTTAGTTAGATATTCGGGGAACGATGATTTGAACAAAATTCTGACTAAAAACAAAAACTTCATTCTAAAAGAAGCCAAAATTAAAAATCTAATTTTAGGAGAAAAATTAAAAGAAACTTTTGACGTAGAAAAAGAAATTAAAATTGACCAGCAAAATTTGTGGTTAGCAATCAAAGGTCGGATTTAATTGTTAAATTGTAAATTTATTATTTTTTATGGGAATTTCTGATATTAAAAAAGGTTTTGGCGAAAAGGAAGAAAAGATAGAAAAGACATCAACTCCGCCGCCAAAAGAAGAAGAAAAGGATACTTCAGCATACGGAGAAAATACATCTCTTAAACGATGGCAGGTTAGGAAATGGTTAGGAGAAGACAAGGTTTATAAAATTATTCGTCAGCCAAGAAAAAGAAGAATTGAATTGGAAGAAGAATTATTCGGTCCAGAATCCGGAAAATATGGTTCCCTTATTGAAAGAGCGAAAAAAGAACCAGAGCGGTTATTAAGAGAAATAGAAACGGGTAAAGTTAAACCGCCAGCCGGCCTCACAAAACACCAGGCTAAGAGTTTATTGAAAAAATTTTTAGGCAAATAGTTTTTTCAATGTTCACCCATTACAGAACCCAAGGTTTTATTTTGAAAAAAGTAGATAACGGAGAGGCAGATCGTCTTTTTACCGTTTATACAAAAGATTTCGGAAAATTAGAATTATTGGCTAGAGCCGTAAGAAAAATAAAATCAAAATTAAGAGCAGGACTGGAGCTGTTTTATCTTTCAGAAATTGAGTTTATTCAGGGCAAAACCCACAAAACCTTGACGGATGCGATTTTAATTAACAATTTTAAAAACCTAAGAAAAGATTTAACGAGATTAACTATTGCCTACAAAATTTCAGAAGTTTTTGATAGATTAGTAAGGGGTCAGGAGTCCGATAAAAAACTCTGGCAACTATTAAACGAAACATTCACTAAATTAAACGATTATCAATCGTCAATTACCGAAGCTTCAGCTGAGGTGGAGAAGAAGGAATCTTCTTCGACTACCGAAGCTTCAGCTGAGGTGGAGAAGAAGGAATCTTCTTCGCCCGTTAATTGTCAATTGTTATATCATTATTTTCTTTGGAACCTCCTTTCTTTATTGGGTTATCAACCGGGGCTTTATCGTTGTTCTTTGTGTCAAAAGAGATTGGTCCCAGAGAAACTTTATTTTAGCGCGAAAGAAGGAGGAATAATTTGCAGCCAGTGTCAAAAAAAAACAAAGTCAGAAACCTTAATTGTTTCTCCTGACATAGTCAAAATAATTAGAATTTTATTAAAAAAAGATTGGGCCTTTTTAGGAAAGTTAAAAGTTGAAATTAAAGACCTTAATTCGTTAAGAACAATTTCTAATTATTACCTTTCTGAAGTTTTGGAACAAGTTGAGTAATTTGCTAAGATATAATATATGAAAAAATTTACTATTTTTATCATTATTTTAACCGTAATAGTTGGGATTTTTGGTTTTTATTATTATCAAAGGAATATTTACTCAAAAGATATTTTAAGATTGGAAATTTTGGGCCAGGAAGAGACAGAGTTGCTTCAGGAGATTAAATATATTGTAAAGTATAAGAACAACGGAAATGTCAGGTTGGAAGAGCCGGAGCTCATCTTTGATTATCCTTCTTATTCTATACCCGCAGACGGAACGTCCTTAAGGGTTATTAAAAAATCGGAAGAATTGGGAGGAGTCATTTATCCCGGCCAGGAAAAAACTTTTACTTTTACCACACGGCTTATGGGCCGAGAGGGAGAAATTAAAGAGGCTCAAGTCACATTATCGTATCGACCAAAGAATTTAAAAGCTCGTTATGAATCAAAAACTTCATTTACGACAATAATAAAAAAAGTTCCTCTCAATTTTGATTTCGATTTGTCTGCAAAAATTGAGTCCGGAAAAGAATTAAAATTTAGGTTAAATTATTTCTCAAATGTAGATTATCCGCTTTCCGGCTTGACAGTAATGATTGATTATCCTTCAGGTTTTGAATTTATTGATTCTGCCCCAAAATCTTTAGAAAAAACTGAATGGGATCTTGGGCTTTTGAATAAAGCTGAAGGAGGAAGAGTTGAAATCTCGGGTAAGCTGATGGGTGAAGTTGGGGAAGAAAAAGTTTTTCGAGCAAGAATAGGCAGCTGGCAAGACGGCGAGTTTATTTTGTTAAGGGAAGCAGCCAGAGGAATAACCATTATTAGGCCGGCTTTATACATTACTCAGCAGATTAACAATAATCCTAAATTTATAGCCAGTCCCGGCAACCTGCTTCATTATGAAATTTTCTTTAAAAATATTGGTGAAGAATTTTTAAGCGATATGTTTTTGCTGGTCACTTTAACCGGTTCAGCCTTTGATTTTAAGACAGTTCAAGCGCCTGAAGGAGATTTTACTCCGGGAGACAATTCCATAATTTGGGATTGGAGAAAGGTAAGAGATCTCCAGCTTTTACCCCCTCAATCAGAGGGCAAGATTGAGTTTTGGGTGAAATTGAAAGATGAATGGGAAATTAAAGGTTTAGAAGACAAAAATCCTGAAATTCTGAGCAGAATCTTTTTAAGCCAGGTTAAAGAAGAATTTGCCAATAAGGTTAATTCAAAATTAATTGTTTCGCAAAAAGGATACTTTAGCGATGAAGTTTTTGGGAATGCCGGCCCTCTTCCTCCTAAGATTGGAGAAACCACAACTTATACAATTATTTGGCAGGTTAAGAACTATTATAACGAGATGAAAGATGTAAAGGTCAAAGCCACTCTGCCCAAAAATGTAAATTTGACCGGTAAAATTTTCCCCGAAGCAGAAGTTGACAAAATTACTTTTGATTCGCAATCCCGGGAGATAGTTTGGAATGTTGGCGATTTAATGGTTGGACAAGGAGTTTTAAATCAGGGTCCCAATATTTCTTTCCAGATCGCTTTTTTGCCTGAAGAAAATCAAAAAGGAGAAACCCCGGAATTAATTAGCCAAGCAAAAATTATTGGTCAAGACCAATGGACCGGCGAAATCCTCCAGTCTACAGCTTCTTTTATTGACACAACTCTGCAAGACGACCAAGCCATTGCTCCCGGTGCAGGAGTTGTTCAATGAATTAAAATTCATTTCACCTTCGAGTTCAATAAAGGTTAAAATAAAATCAATGGAAAATTTAATGGAGAAAATTGTTTCACTTGCTAAAAGACGCGGTTTTATATTTCCCTCATCGGAAATTTACGGGGGCTTTGGTTCTTGTTATGATTTTGGTCCCCTGGGAGTTGAAATGAAAAACAATATTAAAAAGTCCTGGTGGAAAGAAATGACTAGAAATCATGAAAACATTGTTGGATTAGACGCAGCGATTCTAATGTCGCCTCAGGTCTGGCAGGCCTCAGGTCACTTAACTGCCGGTTTTGCTGATGAGTTGGTTGAGTGTAAAAAATGCCATCGTCGCTTTAGAAAAGATTTCTTAAAAGAGAACAAGTGTTCTGATTGTGGGGGAGAATTGACTGAGCCAAAAAAGTTTAACTTAATGATGAAAACTTTTGTTGGGTCATTAGAAGATGAGGCAGTTACCACTTATTTGAGGGCGGAAACCTGTCAGGGGATATATCTAAATTTTTTAAATGTTTTGAATTCAATGCGGCTGAAAATACCTTTTGGCATAGCTCAGATCGGCAAAGCTTTCAGAAATGAAATTACGCCGGGGAATTTTATTTTTAGAACTCGAGAATTTGAACAAATGGAAATGCAGTGGTTCTGCCATCCAAAAGAGGCTGACAAATTTTTCGATTATTGGAAAAAAGAAAGGATGCAGTGGTATTTGAATTTGGGTATTAAAAAAGAAAATTTGAGAATGGTTGAGGTTCCGGCAAAGGAGCGGGCTCATTATGCAAAAAGACAGGTAGATATTGAATATCACTTTCCTTTTGGCTGGCAGGAAATAGAGGGAGTTCATAATCGGGGAGATTGGGATTTATCCAATCATTCCAAGTACTCTGGCAAGGATCTCAAATACGAAGGTTATTATCCTTACATTATTGAAACTTCAGCCGGAGCTGACAGAAGTTTTTTAACTTTTTTAGTTGCGGCTTTCCATGAGGTAAAAGGCGGCAGGACTAAAACAACAGAAGCCAAAAAAGAGGTAGAGGTTTTATTAAAACTTCACAGAGAGTTGGCTTCGGTTAAGGTAGCGGTTCTGCCTCTAATCAAAAACAAGCCGGAATTGGTTAAAAAAGCCAAAGAGGTTTATCAAATGTTAAAACCCTATTTTACCTGTCAATATGATGAGTTGGGTTCAATTGGCAGGAGATACCGCCGTCAAGATGAAATTGGAACATTATGGACAATAACTACTGACTTTGACACTTTAAAAGATGATACGGTAACTGTCCGCAACCGTGACACAATGTCGCAGGAAAGAGTAAAGATTTCTGATTTAGTAAAAGTGATAGATAAAAAGTTAAGAGAATAAATGTTTAAAAAAATTACTCTGAAAAATGGATTGAGGATAATTACGGTTCCCCAAAAAAGCACCCCGGCAGTGACGGTTTTGGTTTTAGTCGGGACTGGTTCCAAATACGAAACAAAAGAGACAAAAGGTATTTCTCATTTTTTAGAACACCTTTATTTTAAGGGAACAAAAAAAAGACCTTCTGGCTTATTAATTGCCGAAGTTTTAGACAAACTGGGAGGAGTTTATAATGCCTTTACCTCAGAAGAATATACGGGATACTATGCCAAAGTTGCAACTCCTCACTTTGAAACAGCCTTAGATTGGGTTTCTGATATTTATTTTGATTCTTTGTTACCAAAAAAAGAAATTGAAAAAGAGAGAGGAGTAATAATTGAAGAAATAAATATGTATCTGGACATGCCAATGATATATATTGGAGAACTTTGGAAAACTTTGCTTTATGGAGACCAGCCGGCCGGCTGGGATATTGCCGGAACCAAAAAAACCGTAAGTGAAATTACCAGAGAACAAATTTTAGATTATATGAAATCCCAGTATGTTGCTTCAAACACTATAGTTTGTATAGCCGGGAACATTTCTTTGCCGCAGGCAATAAACAAAATTAAAAATTGTTTCTCTGGAATTAGTAAAACTCAACCAAAATCAAAACCGCCGGTTATTGATGCTTCTGTAAAATCAGCATTAATCGTTGAAAAACAAGAAAAACCAAAAACACTTCTTTTTTCTAAAAAAACCGACCAAACACATTTGGCTTTAGGGGTTAGGGCTTTTAATCTTTTTCATCCTCACAGATTTGCCTTAGAGGTTTTGGGAATAATCTTGGGAGGAATGATGAGCTCCCGTTTGTTCGTTGAAATAAGGGGAAAGCTGGGTTTGGCTTACTATGTTAAAACCGAAGTTGAATGCGATCCCGACACCGGATATTTAGTAACAAATGCCGGGATAGACAATCAGAGGGTTGATAAGGCAATTTTGGCCATTTTGAAAGAATATAGAAAAATCTCGCAGAAAAAAATATCTTTGGCAGAACTTAAAAAAGCAAAAGAAAATTTTAAAGGCAAATTGGCTCTTTATTTAGAATCTTCTGATGCTAAAGCTTCTTTTTGCGCCGGTCAGGAACTTTTGGAAAGAAAAATTTTAACCCCAGAGGAAATTTTTAAAAAAATTGATAAAATTACTATAAATGATATTCTAAAAGTAGCCAGAGAGATTTTTAAGTCAGAGAAGCTAAATTTGGCTTTGGTTGGTCCTTTTGAAGATAAAGAAAAATTTCAAAAATTGTTGAAGCTATAGTCAAAGAAGGCAAACCTTCTTTTCCATACTTCGTTTGCTCAATGAAATAAAAATTTCATTTCGACGTTCGATTGATGAAATATAAATTGAGACGTAAGATGAGATTTATCTCATCGAACTTATAAATAAAAACTCGTATGAACAACGAAAAAATATTAGATATTTCTTGGAACAGTATTTTAAAAGTTGTCCTCACTTTTCTTATTGTTTATCTTCTTTTTTTAATAAAAGATATTTTAATTTTGATTATTTTTGCTTTAATTATTTCGGTTTTGTTCAACCCGGCCATTGATTTTTTACAAAAAAGGAGAATTCCCCGCGTTTTAGCAACCGGTTTAATTTATTTTTTTATTTTTGGGGCTTTGAGCTTTTTGATTTATTTAATATCTTTATCTTTTATTCCTGAAATTCAGCAATTTGCCGAGCTTTTTTCCCAATATTTTGAAAGAATAGCTCCTCCTTTGAAAGGATTAGGTATTGAGGCTTTTGAAAGTTTTGATGCTTTTGTTAAAGTTTCTGAAAAATGGTTAATAGGGGCGTCGGCTAATATTTTCACTGCCTTGTTTGCTGTTTTTGGAGGAGCTTTTACTGCCTTTACTGTTTTTTTTCTTGCCTTTTTCTTTTCTTTAGAAGAAAAATGGATGGAAAAAGCAATAAGGCTTCTTTTTCCCAAACAACAGGAAGATTTGGCTTTTGTCGTTTGGAATAAATCCCAACAAAAAATTTCCGGTTGGTTTGCATCAAGGGTTTTATGTTGTCTTTTTGTGGGCTTTGCTTCCTTTATTGCTTTAAAATTATTTAAAATTGATTATGCTTTTAGTCTGAGCTTGTTTGCCGGAATAACAGATATTATTCCTTATCTGGGGCCGCTTTTTGCCGGAGCAGTAATCACAATCTTAGTTTTTCTTGAAGACTGGTTCAAAGCACTTTTTATTTTAATTGCTTTTATTTTGATTCATCAAATAGAAGGAAATATTTTGAGCCCAATTTTAACTAAAAAATTTATTGGATTGCCGCCGGTTTTAGTTTTAATCTCTTTAATAATCGGCGGAAAGCTTTTGGGGATTTTGGGAGCAATTTTAGTAATTCCCTTAGCCGGAATTTTATTTGAATTTATAAGAGATTTTCTGAAAAAAAAGAAAGAAGAATACGATTCGTCCGGCGACAGACAACCCCCAAAGGCAATAGTAATGTAGAATTAAAATGGCAATTCTTTATATCGTTGCAACTCCTATTGGCAATCTTAAAGATATCAGCCTCCGAGCTTTAGAAGTTTTAAAGGAGGTTGATTTAATTTTGTGCGAAGATACAAGGACAACTAAAAAACTGCTAGACCGTTATCAAATAAAGACCTCGACCCTTAGTTATTATCAGCATTCAAAAATTCAAAAGATTGAATATATCTTACAGCTCTTAAAAGAAGGCAAAAATTTGGCTTTGGTTTCAGATGCCGGCACTCCCGGGATTTCTGACCCGGGAAATAAATTAGTTCAAGAAGTTATTAAGTCATTAAGTGATCAAGTGGAAATTGTGCCAATTCCCGGACCTTCGGCAGTTGCTGTAGCCGCTTCCATTTCCGGTTTTCCAATGGACAAATTTTTATTTTTGGGCTTTCCGCCAACAAAAAAGAAAAGAAAAAAGTTTTTCGAAGAAGTTATAAATGCAAAATACCCAGTAATTCTTTACGAGTCCCCTTATCGAATTCTAAAAACTCTGAATGAATTAAAAATGATAAATGATAAATTATCAGTGGTGGTCTGCCGCGAATTGACCAAAAAATTTGAAACAATTTACCGGGGAACAATTAACCAGATAATCGAGAAAATCCTAGAAGATAAAATTGGTGACAAAATTAAAGGCGAATTTGTTATTATGATGAATAGATGGTAACCTATGCCAGAAAAAAAGAAAAAATTCTATATTACTACTACCCTTCCTTATGTTAATGCTGACCCGCATCTCGGTTTTGCCTTAGAGATTGTTCAGGCAGATGTTATTGCCCGTTATCATCGTCAGAAAGGGGAAGAAGTTTTTTTTAATACGGGCACAGATGAACACGGTCTTAAGATTTATCGTAAAGCCCAGGAGGAAGGTTTGGATCCACAAACCTTTTGCGATACCAAGGCTAAAAAATTTGATAACTTAAAACAGGCTCTGAATTTAAGCTACAACAGTTTTATCCGTACTACCGACGAGAATCATGTCAGGGCAACTCAGGAATTTTGGCTTCGCTGTCAAAAAAATGATGATATTTACAAAAAAAATTATAAAGTTAAATATTGTGTAGGATGCGAGATGGAAAAAACCGAATCAGAACTGGTTGATGGCAAGTGCCTAATTCATCCCGATCAAGATTTGGAAATTATTGAAGAAGAAAACTATTTTTTTCGCTATTCAAGATATCAAGATAAACTTTTAGCTTTATATCAAGAAAATCCTCAGTTCGTTTTACCTAACTCTCGTTTTAATGAAATTAAGCAATTTACCAAGAAAGGATTAGAGGATTTTAGTATTTCTCGTTTAAAAGAAAAATTACCTTGGGGGGTGTCGGTGCCTGACGATGAGAAACATACAATGTTTGTCTGGTTTGATGCCTTGATAAATTATATATCTTGTTTGGGCTGGCCAGATGATTTTAAAAAATTTAATGATTTTTGGCCAGGTATTCAAATAGCTGGTAAAGACAATCTTCGTCAACAATCTTCTATGTGGCAGGCAATGCTTATGTCGGCAGGTATTAAGCCGTCAAAACAAATTTTAATTCACGGATTTATAACAGTGGGCGGTCAAAAGATGTCAAAAAGTTTAGGAAATGTCATTGACCCGTTTGAGCTGATTGAGAAATATGGAACTGATGCCGTCAGATATTTTCTTTTAAGAGAAATTACTCCAACTGAAGATGGAGATTTTACTTATGATAAGTTTGAGACAAGATATAACAGTGATTTGGCTTCAGGTTTAGGAAATTTAGTAGCAAGAATCACTACGCTTGGGCAAGGCAAGAATTTTGAATCAAGGGTAATAAATAAAGAATTTAAAGCTGAGATTAATAAAACATGGGAAGATTATAAAAATTCTTTAGACGATTTTAAATTTAATGAAGCTTTAATTTCAATTTGGGATTTAATTAGTTTTTGCGATAGATATATTGAAAAAGAAAGGCCTTGGGAAGAAAGTAAAAAACAAAAAGAGGTTATCGGTAATTTGTTATTGGTCCTCAATGAAATAGCAAAATTATCGCGGCCATTTTTGCCAGAAACAACAGAAAAGATATTTCAGCAATTAAAAACAAGAAAAAGCAAGCCATTATTTCCGAGAATTTAAAAACTAAAAAACATTGACAAAATTTCTGATATTTGTTAATTAATAATTAGAGATTGTAATAAGGCCTATAGAATAAAAAATACCGCAAAATTAATCTCCAGCCAAGGAGGTTTTTCATTTATAGAATCTTAAAAAACAAATAAAGAAAGATGAGGAGGTGAAAAATGAAATCGGTAAAAGAAAAGAATAAAAGAAATCTAAACAGACAGAGGAAGAAAAAGAAAAGAAGAAAAGGAAGAAAAGGAAGAAGGAGAGAAGAAAAAGTTTTATAATCCTAAATAGGGCGATTCAATAGAGTCGCCCCCCTTTTTTTTAGTTGAACTTCCAGGTTCAGAGAAATTTGATAAAAGTTTATTTATTTGCTATTATCTATTTAGTTAAAAATAAATTAAAAAAGGAGGTGAGTGCTCTTTTTAAAGAAATTTAGCCAAATACTAAATTAAAAATGAAATGAAAGGGGGAATATAAGAATGTTTAAATTGTTCATTGTTATTTGTGTAGTGATGATAATTCTCTTTTTAAAGTTCAGAGGATTATTGAAAAAGAAGGATTTTAGGCTTTGACTGTTTTGTCATTTGGTTACATGCATAATAACTTTTACGGTGTCTTGCTTTGCAGTCTTAATGTTTTTTTTTGGCAAATTTTATCCAATATGGATAGCAGTGATTATCGCCGCAGTGATCAGTCTCGCCTTGATGGTGGTGCTAAAGGGATTAGTTGATAATGAGATTAAAAAATTTGAATCTCTAAAATTGAAAGAAGTGAGCAAGGTAAGATGAGTTAAATCTAAGAAAATAGGAGCGTTTTTTAAAAAGAAACGCCCCTTTTAATTTACTGGAATTCTGTTAAAATCTTTAAATATGAAAAGAATTACATTAATTGATACTCACGCCCATTTGAACTTTAATGCTTACAAAGCGGATTTAGACAAAGTGATTCAACGGTCTTTGGACAATAATATTTGGATGATAAATGTCGGCTCTCAATATGAAACCAGTAAAAAGGCGGTAAAAATTGCAGAGCAATATGAGAAAGGAGTTTATGCGGCGGTCGGTCTTCACCCAATTCACTTATCAGACGGAATTTTTAAGACGAAAATAGATCAAAAAGAAATAGAATTTCAAACTAGAGAAGAGGATTTTGATTATCAAAAATATAAAGAGCTTGCCCGGTCTAAAAAAGTAGCGGCCATTGGCGAAATTGGGTTTGACTATTGGTATAAACCAAAAACAAAGAAGAAATTGGAAGAGTTTAAGCAAAAACAAAAAGAAGTTTTTTTGCAGCAATTAGAATTAGCCAGAGAATTGAGCTTGCCGGTTATTTTTCATTGTCGTATGGCTCACGATGACTTATTAGAAACATTAAATTTTCAATGTGCGAAGAAATCTCCTCTTTCTTCTTTCGCTTCGTTTCGCTATCGCGAAACTCAGCTTTCAAGTTTCAAGCTTCGGGGCGCGATTCACTGCTTTACCGGGAATTGGCAGCAAGCCGAAAGATATCTGGAAATGGGGCTTTATCTCGGTTTTAACGGCATCATTTTCAAATTAGATTTAGATGAAATTATAAAGAAAACTCCTTTAGAAAAAATTCTAATTGAGACCGATTGTCCTTATTTGACCCCGCCACCGATGGAGGGTAGAAACGAACCCTTATATGTAAAATATGTAGCTGAAAAAATTGCTAAAATAAAAAATTTAAGTTATGAAAAAGTATCCAATATTACGACCGAAAACGCTAAAAAACTATTTAATATTTAAGTACCGAGCCTTCGCGCAGCGAAAGCGAAGGTGAAGAAGAACGAATGTTCTTCGACTAATATGGAAAATTATAAGCCCCAAGAAATTGAGTTAAAATGGCAGAAGTATTGGGAAAAAAGAAAAACTTTTCAAGTTAATTTAAAAAAAGCGAAAAAACCCTATTACAACTTGATGATGTTTCCTTATCCTTCGGCTGAGGGCCTGCATGTTGGCAACGTCTATGCTTTTACTGGTTCGGATATCCATGGAAGATTCCGAAAAATGCAGGGTTATGACGTTTTTGAGCCGATGGGCTTTGATGCCTTTGGCATTCATTCTGAAAATTTTGCCATTCAAAAAAAGATTCACCCTAAAGTTTTAATTCAAAAAAATGTTAATAATTTCAGGCGACAACTAAAAAACCTTGGTTGTCTTTTTGACTGGAGGTACGAGGTAGATACGACAAAGCCCAATTACTATACATGGACGCAATGGCTGTTTTTGCAGTTATTTAAGTCAGGTCTGGCTTATCGGAAAAAAGCGCCGGTTGACTGGTGTCCTTCTTGTAAAACCGTTTTGGCCGATGAACAGGTAATTGGCGGGAAATGCGAGAGGTGCGACACGGATGTTATTCAAAAAGAATTAGAGCAATGGTTTTTTAAAATTACCAAATACGCGGAAAGATTGCTCAAAAACCTTGATTGGATTAATTGGTCGGAGAGAACAAAAATTGCCCAAAAAAACTGGATAGGACGATCTGAGGGCGCTCAGATTGAATTCAAAATGCAAAATTCAAAATTCAAAATTCCAGTTTTTACCACGCGGCCCGACACCCTTTTCGGGTGCACTTATTTAGTTATTTCTCCGGAACATCAATTAATTGAAAATTTAAAATTAAAAATTAAAAATTGGGACGAAGTCCAGAAATACATTAAAGAATCAAAGAAAAAAACCGAGTTAGAGAAAACAGAACTTATTAAAGAAAAAACCGGGATGGAATTAAAAGGAATTAAAGCTGTTAATCCCGCTAATCAAGAAAAAATTCCCATTTTTGTGGCTGATTATGTTTTAGTTTCTTATGGTACCGGCGCCATTATGGCAGTTCCCGGTCATGATCAGAGAGATTTTGATTTTGCCAAAAAGTATAATTTGTCGATTATTGAGGTAATTAGTCCAGACGGCAAAGAACATATTCTTACAGAAGCGTATACGGGCGAGGGGATTTTAATAAATTCCGGAAAGTTTAACGGGATAGAATCAGAAAAAGCAAAATCGGAAATTATAAAGTTTGTCAGAGGCAAAAAAACCGTTAATTATCATTTAAGAGATTGGCTGATTTCTAGGCAGCGCTATTGGGGACCGCCCATACCCATAATTTATTGTAAAAAATGCGGAATAGTTCCAGCGTCGGAAAAAGATTTGCCAATAGAACTTCCTCATGTAAAAAATTTCCGGCCAACCGGCGCCGGAAAATCACCCTTGGCTTCAGTTCCGAATTTTGTAAAAACAAAATGCCCGAAGTGCAAAGGGCCGGGTCAAAGGGAAACCGATGTTTCAGATACTTTCTTGGATTCTTCTTGGTACTTCTTCAGATATCCTTCGGCTAATTTGAAAAATTCACCCTTTGACAAAAAATTGACTGAAAAATGGCTGCCGGTTGATATGTATATTGGCGGGCAGGAGCACGCAGTTTTGCATTTGCTTTACACGAGATTTATGACTATGGTTTTAAAGGATTTAGGCCATATTAATTTTGAAGAGCCGTTTAAAAAATTCCGAGCCCATGGATTGTTGACCAAAGAAGGAACCAAAATGTCAAAATCCAAAGGGAATGTGGTCAACCCCGATGACTATTATAAAAAATACGGCGCCGATACTTTGAGAATGTATTTAATGTTTTTGGGGCCCTTCACTGAGGGGGGCGATTGGCAGGACAGGGGGATTGTGGGAATTTTCAGGTTTTTGAATAAAGTTTGGAAATTAAAATCAAAAACCGAGCTTCCATTTATGGAAGCGAAGGTGAAGAAGAGGACGAAATCCTCTTCGCCAGTGAATCATGAATTGAAAGAAATAAAGAATAAAGAATTGCAAAGATTGATTCATAAAACAATTAAGAAAGTGACGGAAGATATAGAGAATTTGAGATACAATACAACAATTTCTTCTTTAATGATTTTAGTTAACGAATTGGAAAAAGAAGAAAAAATATCCTCAGAGTATTATTCATTATTCTTAATTCTTTTAGCTCCTTTTGCGCCGCATATTACAGAAGAACTTTGGCAGAAATTGGGACATAAAGAAAGTATTTTTTTGGAGAAATGGCCCGAGCCCAGGCCAGAATTACTCAAAGAAGAGAAAATAACCTTGATTATCCAGGTTAATGGCAAGGTTAGAGATAAAATTGAGGTTGAGGTAGATATTTCCGAAGAAAAAGCCAAAGACCTGGCAGTTTCTCAAAAAAAGATTAAGAATTGGGTGGAAGGCAAAGAAATCAAGAAAGTAATTTTTGTCCCGAATAAACTTATTAATATAGTCATTTAATTTATGTGTGGTATTGTTGGCTACATTGGTAAAAAACCAGCCTTTCCGTTTTTGTTATCCGGACTCAAAAGGGTTCTTTATAGAGGTTATGATAGTTTTGGTTTTGGCGTGATTGGTAAAGAAAATAAACTTAATTGTTTCAAGCGACCTGGCAAATTAGACGAGTGGGAACAAAAATTACTTGAAATGAATTTTGAAGGAAATATAGGAATCGCTCACACTCGTTGGGCCACGACCGGAACTGTTACAGAAGCAAATTCGCATCCCCACTGGGATTGTCACCGAAATATTTTTTTGGTCCATAATGGCATTATTGAGAATTATAAAGAGTTAAAAGAAAAATTGGAAAAAGAGGGACATAAATTTCATTCGGAATGCGATACGGAGGTTTTAGCCCATTTAATTGAAAAATTTTTTAAAGAGAACTTAGAAACAGCTGTGAGAAATGCTTTAAAGTTTGTCAGGGGCACTTATGGTTTGGCGATTATCGCTCGAAACGATCCTGAGAAAATTGTGGTGGCGCGAAATTCCTCACCGATTTTAATTGGTATAGGAGAAAATGAATATATTGTTGCTTCTGATGCAGCAGCCATTGTGGACAGAACGAAGAAAGTAATTTATTTAGATGACGGAGAAGTAGCGGTTTTAACTCCTTCAAGATTCTTTATTACTGATATAAATCAAAATCAGATTGAAAAAAACATTAAAGAAATTGATTGGGATTTAGAAGAAGTTCAAAAAGGAGATTATTCTCATTTTATGCTTAAAGAAATAATGGAAGGGCCCGAGACAATTGAAAATGCCGTCAGGGGAAGATTAATAATTGAAGAAGGCAGGGTAAAATTGGGAGGATTAGATGAAGTTCAGGAAAAAATAAGGAAAATCAATAGAATAATCTTAGTTGCCTGCGGCACGGCAGGTTATGCTGCCAGAGTGGGAGAATATATGTTGGAAGAGTACGCCGGCATTCCCACCGAAGTTGATATTGCTTCTGAATTTCGTTATCGCAAACCGGTTGTAGATAAAAATACAGCAGCTATTTTTGTTTCTCAATCCGGAGAAACGGCCGACACCTTAGCCGCCCTAAAAGAAATGAAAGAAAAAGGAATTTTAACCATCGGTATTACCAATGTTGTTGGCTCAACTCAGTCCAGAGAAACAGATGCTGGAGTTTATACAAGATCTGGTCCGGAAATCGCCGTTGCTTCAACAAAAGCTTTTTTGGGTCAGTTGGCAATCCTATCTATGTTAGCGGTGTATTTAGGAAGACAGAGAGAAATGGCTTTGGTAATGGGTAAAAGAATTGTTTCTGAACTTACAAAACTTCCAGAACTGGCAAAAGAAACTTTGAAATCAGCCCCAGAGATTGAAAAATTAGCAAAGAAATATAAAAACTTTAAAAATTTTTGGTTTATTGGTAGAAAGTACAATTTTCCAATTGCCTTAGAAGGCGCCTTAAAATTAAAAGAGATTTCTTATTTACATGCCGAAGGAGTGGCTGGCGGAGAATTAAAACACGGTCCCATTGCTTTAATAGATGAAAATTTCCCCACCGTAGCTATTTGTCCTTTGGACTCGGTTTATGAAAAAATGATTTCCAATATTCAAGAGATAAAAGCAAGAGAAGGAAAAGTCATTGCTGTGGCTACCCAAGGCGACAAAGATATTAAAAAAATTGCTGACGATGTGATTTATATTCCAAAGACTTTGGAAATGTTAACGCCAATGCTTTCTGTAATTCCCCTTCATCTCTTCGCTTACTATATGGCAGTTTTGCTCGGTCACGATGTAGACAAACCAAGGAATCTTGCGAAAAGTTGCACGGTGGAGTAGTCGAAGAGGACTTCGTCCTCTTCTTCACCCTTCGCTGCGGCTCGGGTAATGAAATAGGGTGGGGTTGTAGAAAAATTATCTTCGGAGCGTTGCTCCGATTTTTAAATTAAGTTATAATTAAAATATATGATTTATATTGTTGGCCATAAAAATCCGGATACAGACTCTATTGTTTCAGCAGTAGTTATGGCAGATTATTTTAAAAAGATAGGAAAAAAAAGCAAAGCTTTAAGAGTGGGAAAAATAAATAAAGAAACTAAATTTGTTTTAAATAAAGCCAAAATTAAATTGCCTTCCTTGGTTAAAAACTTATCTAAAAAGAAGGTTTTTCTGGTTGATCATAATGAGGCAGAACAGGCCGGAATCGGAATAGAAAGAGCTGAAATTTTTGGAATTTTAGACCATCATAGATTAGGCGGCATGACGACTAAAGAGCCGATTTATGTTAGAATAGAGCCCATTGGCAGCACTTCTACTTTGGTTTTTAATCTATTTCAAGAAAAAAAGATTCAGCTTAAAAAAAATCAGGCATTTTTATTGCTTTCCGGAATTATTTCAGATACTTTAAAATTAACTTCGCCCGCTACCACCAAAGAAGATAGAAAAGCTGTTGAAATTTTAGCCAAGATTTCTCAAACAAACATAAATACTTTTTCTCAAGAAATTTTTAAAATCCGTTCAGATATTTCCGGAATAAAACTCAAGGATTTAATCTTTTCAGATTACAAAGAGTATAAAGAGAAGGATCTGACTTTTGGCATAGGCGTTCATGAAACAATGAATCCGGGAATCGTTTTAAAGAAAGACAAAGAAATACTTTCAACACTTGAAACATTTAAAAAAGACAAAAAATTAAATTTGATTTTTTTCGCTCTAGTTGATATTTTAAATAAAAAGACTTATTTCTTTTTGCCCGGAGATAAAGAAAAAGAAATTGCTGAAAAAGCCTTTAAAAACCGAGCTTCCAATGGAAGCGAAGGTGAAGAAGAGGATGAAGTCCTCTTCGCCAAGAAAGCAAAAGAAAATTTACTTTTGTTACCCGGGGTTGTTTCTAGAAAAAAACAAATAGTCCCTCCAATTCTTGAGGTTTTATAAAATTAATAGGAATATGTTCAATGAATCTTCGATTCATTTCACTTTTCAATAAATTTTTAATTTATTTCAATGTTTGAGAACATTCTTGACGGTAAAACCGGCAAAAAAGTAATTTTTTTGGGTAACGAAGCGATAGTGAGAGGCGCCTTGGAATCGGGCGTTAATTTTGTTTCTACTTATCCCGGCACGCCGGCTTCCGAAATCGGAGATGTTTTTTTTAAATTATCTCAAAGTAAAGATTATAAGGGTTATTTTGAGTTTTCCACTAATGAAAAAGTGGCCTTGGAAGCAGGAATTGGAGCTAGTTTTTCCGGTTTGAAAACCTTAGTGGCAATGAAAAATTTTGGCGCAAATGTGGCTTTAGATGCTTTAATCCCTTTTGTTTATACCGGCTCAAAGGGGCCGACAGTCATTCTAGTGGCTGATGATCCTTCCTGTCACAGTTCGGCTCAATCCGAAGAGAATTCTCGGGGATTGGCTTATTTAGCTCACATTCCAATTTTAGAACCATCGGATCCTCAGGAGTGCAAGGACTTTGTAAAATTAGCTTTTCAGATTTCTGAAAAATTCAAAATACCGGTAATAATAAGAACTACCACCAGAGTGGCTCATCAGCGCGCTTTAGTAAAATTAGAAAAAATTAAGATAGGTCGGGCTTCTGGATTTTTTAAGAAAGATCCGAAGAAATTTGTCACTTTACCGCCAAGAGTTTTGGAAATGAAAAAAGAGCTCTTGGAAAAAATAGAAAAAATCAAAGAATTTTCCGAAAAATCCGAAATAAATAGAAGAATAAATAGAGGACGGACCTCTATTAGCTCAAAAGTGGGCATAATTACTTCAGGGGTTTCTTATTTGTATGTCATGGAAGTGTTAAAGGAGTTTAATTTAAAATTACCGTTATTAAAACTCGGATTTTTTTATCCTTTGTCGGAAAAGAAAATTCAAAATTTTATCAAAAATCTTAAAAAAGTTTTAATAGCAGAAGAACTGGAACCCTATTTGGAAAAAGAAGTTGAAAGATTAGCCAAAGAAGTAAATTGTAAATTAGAAATAATAGGAAAAAAATTACTTCCCGAAGTCGGCGAACTTAGACCGGAAATTGTCGCCTCAGCCATTGCGAAATTCGCTAATGATAAATTGAAAATTAAAAATCTTGCCCTCCAAAATTTTTGTGAAACAAAAACTTGGGATGGTGATAAATTGAAAATTCCGAGGCGTTCGCCTCGGCTCTGTCCAGGTTGTCCTTATTGGTTGGTTATTTCAGCGATAAAAAAGGCCCTTCGACACGGCTCAGGGCAAGCGGTTAAAGATGTAATTTTCGGGGGAGAAATCGGTTGTTACATGTTATTCGGCACACCGGCTGTTAATATACAGGATTATTTATCTTGTATGGGTTCCTCGGTT
>Ga0315296_10001423_pt1 | contig 20882 bp, 9 predicted proteins | sample YL17G14_18_MG_FD_203921 | JGI IMG/M metagenome (GOLD analysis project Ga0315296, IMG submission 203921) | Sediment microbial communities from Yellowstone Lake, YNP, Wyoming, USA - YL17G14_18 | ecosystem: Environmental > Aquatic > Freshwater > Lake > Sediment | place: USA: Wyoming | collected...
CGTTGGCCATGATGACGCGGTTTCTCTCGGTCATCCACTCTTTGGCCAGCCGGTTCGTTTCGTCGAGCGTGATCCCGGGCAGGAAATGAGCGTGCAGGTCGTATTCATACTGGATGCCGGGCGTCGGCTCTTCCTGCAGAAAGCTCCGGCTGAGCTCCTGGGCGTACGTGCCCGAATCCTCCGTCTCCTTCTCGGCCAAGGCGTTTTCGAAAACGCGCATCATTTCGCTCTTCTGCCGTTCGAGCTCCGTCGCGGTGAAGCCGAAGCGGGTCACCCTCTCCCCTTCGGTGTACAGGGCCCGGAGCCCCCCGGCGATGCCTCCGCCCTCGACGAGCGCCGACAGGACGTAGACCTCTTTCGACCCGATGAAGCGCCCCTGGCTCGAGACGGCTCCCAGGAACGGCGCGCCGGGTTTCTGGGTGATCTCGACGAGACGCTCGTTGAGCATGCTGTTGAAAAGCCGTTCGACGAGCATCTGACGGTAGGAGCCGACCGTGCTTTGGTCCCTGAGGGGCAGCTTGTGGTAAACGGCCACGACGCTCTCGGACGTTTCCTTGTCCGTGGCGATGGCGAACAGCGTCTCGTCGTGGTCGGGGACGGGATAGGACGGCCGCGGCGCGCCGACGGCCCGGGGGATGCCGTCGAAGTGCTGCTTAATGAGTTTCTCCATCCGGGCCCGGTCGAAATCGCCCACGGCGATGACCGCCATCAGTTCCGGGCGGTACCAGGTCCTGTAGTATCGCTTCAGGGTTTCGTACTTGAAGTTTTCGATGACCTCTTTTTTCCCGATGGGCATGCGCTCGGCGTAGCGCGAGCCCCGGAAAAGGACAGGGAACTGCCTGTCGCGCATGCGCGCATCGGCACCCTGACCCAAGCGCCACTCCTCGACGATGATGCCCCGCTCCTTGTCGATCGCCTTGTCTTCGAAGGTCAGGCCGTTGGCCCAATCTTCCAGGATCAGGAAGGAGGTCTCGAGGATTTCGGGGGAATCCGTGGGGATTTTGAGCATGTACATCGTTTCGTCGAAGCCGGTGAAGGCGTTGAGGTCGGGCCCGAAGCGCATGCCGATCGATTCCATGAAATCGACGAGCTTCTGCTTGGGGAAGTGCTTGGACCCGTTGAAGGCCATGTGCTCGACGACGTGGGCCAGGCCCAGTTGGTCCTCGTCCTCGAGGACCGAGCCGGCGTTGACGACCAGGCGCAGTTCGGCCCGGTTGGCCGGCTCCCGGTTCTCGCGGATGTAATACCGGAGGCCGTTCGCGAGCTCGCCGACCGTGATCTTGGGATCGACGGGGATCTTTTGGTCGAGGGGATACTTGTCGGCCTGGGCGGCGAGCGAGGCGACCGCAAGGAAGACCGAAAGGGCGATGAGAAGAATTCTGCGCTGGTTATTCATCCCCTCTATCATAGACGATTCGGGAAATTATGACACTGGGTCTACCGCGCAGCCCATGACCCCAAGTTCATCTATGACGCGAACGTGCTCCTATTCGGGAGCGACCCGGTGGCCGTGGACGCCGTGGCCCACGACATCGTCGTCAAGGAGCGGATGGCCCGGGGGACCCAACAGGTCGACGCCAAGGACCGGAGCGCCTTCCTCGACCTCGCCGAGGGGCTGGGATTGGGGCGCGGCGGCGCGGGAGAAGATCGAGATCGCGGCCTTGGGTCTGGAATCCTTGTTTGTCGACGAAGGTCTGTTGGCAGGCCGCGATATATCAGGATGCTTCAAGATACCATGGCCTTGAGGGAAGACGCGGATTACAGAGGAGAGCGGGGAATATTTTTGATTATTCGTGATCACGAGGAGCGGAAGTCTATTGTCTTTTGGTCGGTGTGGTGAGTTTTTTTCCCAATATGCACTTCGGGTACGCTTTTCGCGGTATTTGACAGCGCCGCCCGGCCGACGATATACTTCCGGTATAGTTAAGAGGGTGGATTCATTGTCCGGAGCGGGAATTCAGCGCGCCACGGAAAAAGGAAAATCTTTCTGATATCGAGGGCTGTCTGTGAACGATGAAAAATCGCCTCCTTCACAATTGAATCAATTGCTAACGGAATCTTCCGTTCAAAATGACCTCACCGACTCCTGCGACCTATTGCTTTTGTTCAACTTATAACGGGACATTACTGATATGCGGAGAAAAAAATGAAAAATAGTCACGAAACAAAAAAGCAACAACAAATCACGAGGCTAAAAAAAGAAAACGCAGCACGTGAGCAGGCGGAAAAAGAGCGCGACCGGTTATTCAATCTATCGATTGATATGCTATGCATCGCCGGCTTTGACGGTTACCTTAAACAGCTCAACCCTGCCTGGGAACAAACGCTCGGGTGGACGAATGCAGAACTAATGGCGAAACCATACTTAGAATTTGTCCATCCGGAAGACCGCGAACCTACCATCAAAGCAGCTAGTGGACTTGCTGACGGAAAAACTGCCATCACCTTTAATAATCGCTATCTTTGCAAAAATGGCACATATAAATGGATATCCTGGAATTCTTTCCCGCTGGTTGAAGAACAGTTAATCCTTGCCGTCGCACGCGATATAACACAAAGTAAGCAAATGGAAGAAGAGCTTAATCAACACCGCGAACATCTTGAAGAACTGGTACAAAAGCGCACGTTAGAACTAAAGAATGCACTTGAACAACTTCAGCAGGAAATCACCGTGCACAAACGAGGGGAAGAAAAACTGCAAGTGCAGTTCAATCGCTTAGATGCATTGCGTGCCATTGATCAGGCAATTGCTGGAAGTTTAGACATACGTATAGTCATCAGCGTTATTCTCGATCGGATAGCTGCCGTACTCGAGGCTGACGCGGTGGACGTGCTTCTGTTAGATCCGCATACGCACCTGCTCGAATTCTCTGCCGGGCGCGGCTTTCGCACTAGTATCTTACAACATACACGACTCATCCTGGGGGATGGATATGCTGGTCGCGCCGCATTAGAACGCCAGCTTATTCACATCCCCAATCTCCAAATAGAAAATAACTCGCTGAAACGCGCACCCCTGCTATCAAAAGAAGGCTTTGTTGCATATTATGGCACGCCACTTATAGCAAAAGGGCAGGTAAACGGGGTACTGGAAGTTTTCCATCGCAAACCATTTAACCCTGATCAAGAGTGGTTAGATTTTCTCGAAGCACTTGCTGGCCAGGCAGCAATCGCTATCGATAGTGCTACTTTGTTTAACGACCTGCAGCGGTCAAACGTAGAACTCCTGATGGCATATGATCGCACCTTAGAAGGATGGAGTAAAGCGCTCGATTTGCGCGATAAAGAAACGGAAGGGCATACATTGCGGGTTACTGAATTAACCCTTCAACTAGCGCGAACGTTAGGTGTAAGTGAAGAACAACTTGTCCATATTCGTCGTGGCGCGCTATTGCATGACATTGGAAAAATGGGTATTCCAGATTCTATCCTGCTTAAACCTGGAGCGCTGACTGAGGAAGAGTGGGTAATCATGCGGAAACATCCGGTCTATGCTTATGAACTACTTTTTCCGATAACATATTTGCGGCCGGCGGTAGATATTCCTTACTGTCACCACGAAAAGTGGGACGGGTCGGGGTATCCCCGTGGCTTGAAAGAAGATCAAATTCCACTCGCGGCACGGATATTCGCTATTATCGATGTTTGGGACGCAGTTCGCTCCGACCGACCGTATCGTCCTGCCTGGCCTGAAGAAAAAGCGATTGACTACCTGCGGAATCAGTCTGGAACACATTTCGACCCGAAACTTCTCGATACCTTTCTTAGCATAATTCCTGCCATACAAAGCCTACAGAATGAAGGTTGAAGAAAAAGCAAAGACGCGGATAGGTAACATGATGATGTGATGCACCTCCTGAAAAATTGTAACCTACCGGAAGTCTATCAGACCCCCAGGGGAGGTGCATCACATCATCATGTTACCTATCTTTAAAAACCCTCAGTTCCCACCCAAGCCAGCCAGGCGCTTCTTCGCGTCCGCGAGCTCCGGCAGGTTCGCGTCGGCCTCATTCCACAGGTCGAGGAAGAGGCGGTATTGCTCGGCCGCCTTGTCCTTCGAGCCCTTCTCTTCGTAGAGCCGCCCCAACCGATAGTGATAGACGGGGATGCGGATGCGGCGGTCCTGGCTCGCCGGGTCGAACGCGAGGAGCTTTCGATAGACTTCGATGGCCTTGTCCAGGTTCCCGGCTTTCTGATAGGCGCGAGCAAGAACGTCCTGCTCGAGGGGCATGTTGTGCTGCAAGAGTTCGGGAGGACTCATGACGGGGACCGCCAGGCCCGATCCTTTTTCGAAAGAAGCGATGACTTCCCCGGCCTTCCCTTCGGCGAGCAATATCTCGGCCTGAATGATCTTGTTGAGTCGCTGTGATTGGGCCGTCCAACTCGGTCGCTCGATGGGCTCTTGGGCCAAGAGAAGAGTCGCTTTTTTGATCCTTTCTTTCGCCGATCCGATCCGCCCTTGTTTGACGTCCAGTAAAGCCAGATAGTGCTCGAGCAAGGACGCATTGATCCGGATCGCGGCCGGGTCAAAGCTTTTATTGAAATCGAAGTATTCCTGAATGAGCCGCCGCCCCTTGTCGTATTCTCCCCGGTCATAACAGAACCAAGCCTCGACCATCTTGATCACGGTGGCGCCGTAGGGATTGACGGATTTCCAGCCTTCGATCGCCCGGTCCGCCTCGTTCATAGCTAAATTCCGCCTGCCGGTGACGTGGTTGTAGAAGGCCCTCCACCACTGCCCCCGCATCCGGATCCCCGCCCCGGGGGCCTTGTCGATATAATCATCGATCGAGCGCAGGGCCTCGCCATATTCCCCCTTGACGGCCTGGATATAAGCGATCCACTCGTCCGCGCCGAAATTGGGTTTGATCCTTAGCGCTTCCCGATAGCTTGCAATGGCTTCGTCGAGCCTGCCCATTTGGAACAAAAGGTCTCCTGTCGCGGAATGGGGTTCCGCGACTCCCGGGGAGGCTTCTGCATACTTCTTCAGATATTCGGCCGCCTTAACCATGTCCCCCATGCCCATGTAAATTTCGGCAAAGAGTTCGAAGGCGTTACTAAAATTGGGGTCGAGTTGAAGAGCTTTGTCGACCTCTTTGATCGCCTCCGGAAACTTCTTTTCAGCCAGGTAGCAGACAGCGAGATTGAAATGGGCCCGCTTTTCCTTGGGGTACTTTTCCACCAACTCCAGGTAAATCCGAAATCTTTTATCCGGATTTTTCTCGATACTCAGGGCGTAGGCCGCCTCGATGTAAAGCCTCTCCTTCTCGGTGGCTTTATCGGAAAGAGACCTCGCCTTCTCAAAGTGCTCCGCTCGGAGCGCCAGGTCTCTCAAGCTGGCATAAGCATATCCCAGATAGAGGTGGGCGATGGCGAACTTCGGATCCAGGTCGACCGCCTTTTGGAGTGCCTGGCGTGCGTCCTCAAAATAGTTTTTACCTAGGAAGTCGAGACCCTTGAGAAATTCGTTGTAGGCCTCCATGGACGCCGTCGTATAATCCGATATCGGTGTCGAGGCCACTCCCCCGGAAAGAGACCAGTCGAGCTTCTGGTAGACCCGGCTGGTTAGGTCGTCGATCTGGGTAAGCAGGATGCTCTCCTCGCCCTGGCCCTGGGACGAGGCGCTGGCTAGCGAGCGTTTCGTGGCGGCGTCGAGCGCCTTGATGTTGGTGACGAAGACGTTGCCCGCCTTGGTCACTTCGCCAGTGACCAGGACGGCGATCCCCTCGCGGCGGCAGATCTCGAAACCGGTTTCCTGGTCGATGGGGACTTCCGCGTCCTTGCCCATCTGCTTGAGGAGGTCCCGGAGGCGCTCCCAGGAAGCCACATAAGGGATGCCCATGGCCTCGAATTTCGTGATCATCAGGTTGGGGACGGCCCGGATCAGGCCGTTGTGCTCGGGGTCCCCGGTCAGGTTCTCGAACGAGATGACGGCGATGGAGTGCTCGACCATGGGTGCCGCAACACCGGGTCTCTTGGAGGTCCACGGATGCCAGAGAAAGACGGCGGCGACGAGGAGGACCGCGAGCGCGGCCACGGGAATGACGAGCTTTTTCGGGGTGAACTCGACCGTGATCTTCTTCGAAGTCGTCGGCTTGCCGGCGGGGGCGGTACGTTCCGTTGTCGGCAGGGCCTCGTCGATCGCGGCGAGTGCGGCCAGGAACTCCTCGCTCGTCTGGTAGCGCTTGTCGCGGTCTTTTTCAAGCGAACGCAGGATGACGCGGCCGAGCTCGGCCGGGATCTGGGGCGCCAGCGCGCGCGGGTCGGGCGGCGGCTCCGTCTTGTGCTTGACGGCGACGGCGAGCGGTGTCTCGCCTTCGAACGGAGGCCGCCCGGCGACCATCTCGAACAGGATGACGCCCAGGGCATAGAGGTCCGCCCGCGCGTCCGCCGGTTTCCCTTCGACCTGCTCAGGGGCCATGTATTCGGGCGTCCCGATGATCGCCCCCGCCCCCGTCATGCCCTTGGTCGCGGCGGCCCGGGCGATGCCGAAGTCGATGATCCGGGCGCTCCCCTCCCGGTCGACGATGATGTTCGAGGGCTTGAGGTCGCGATGGACGACGCCGAGACGGTGGGCCTCGGCGAGGCCCTCGAGGACCTGCGTCGCGATCGAAATCGCCTTGCGGGCGGTCAGCTGGCCGGTCTGCCGGATGAGCCCGCGCAGGTCCTGGCCGGCCACGTATTCCATGGTGATGAAGTGGACACCCTTCACTTCCATGAGCTCGTACATCCGGCCGACGTGCCGGTGGCTGATCTTGCGGGCGATCTTGAGCTCGTTCTGGAAGCGCTCCAGGATGCGCTCGTCACGGGCGATCTCTGGCCGGATGAGCTTGAGCGCGACTTCCTCGTTGAGCTTCCTGTCGATGGTCCGGTAGACCCGGCCCATCCCCCCTTTCCCGAGCTCTTCGACGATGTGGTAGCGGCCGGCGAAGGTGGAGCCGGCGGCGAGCTCTTCGGGCGGGGTTTCCAGCGTCTCGGTGAACAAAGGGAACTTTTCGGCCACTCGTCGCCCTCCTGGCTCTTGAGCGAAGGATATCACCGGTCCGGGGTGCCGGTCAATTTGAAAAGACAGGGGGGCGGGGTTATACTAAAGCCGTAGGTTAAAAGGAGGCTCCGTCCATGAAACGCACTCGCCTGACGTTTTGGATCCTTCCGCTGGCCCTGGCCCTCCTGGCCGGCGGCTGTGCCACGAACGATAATACGCCGAACCCGGACCTCGTCGTCAATTCCCTGGAGGACACCGCCACTCCGCCGAGCGGAACGATAACCCTCAGGTCGGCCATCGAGGCGGCCGGTGCGGGCGACACGATCACCTTCGACGAGTCGCTCGACGGCGAGACGATCCTGCTGACCATCGTCGGCACGGAGCACTCGACGCTCAAGGGCGAAGTCTACGTCAACAATGTGTTTTCGGGTTATCAAGAGCGGGACTACGGCAAATCGGCCCTCTACGCGGACAACAGCCTGACCATCGACGCTTCTGACCTGCCGAACGGGATCACCGTCAAATGGAACGGCGGCGGCGCGAGCCACGCCCGGGTGCTGGCCGTCTACGGCGACCTGACCATGATGAACGTGACCATCTCTTCCGGCTATTCCGTCGCCGAGGCGATCGTGGGCGGGACCCAGCCCTACACCCTGGCCAGGGGAGGCGGTCTAGCGGTCTGGGGGACCGCCGAGCTCTATGACTGCACGATCGCCGGCAACACCTGCTTCGGCGAATCCGGGTCCGCCCGGGACCGCGGCACCTACGGCGGCGGCATCTACGCCAACGGGCTGGACCTCAACGACTGCGTCATCAGCGGCAATTCGGCCATCGCCTACGGGGCCGGGGGCGGCGGCATCTATTCGGTCGGTGGCGGCGACAACTCGAACAACCGCGGGAACGACGCGTCGCTGACTCGGTGCACGGTCAGCGGCAACCGGGTCACCGCCCAACACGCCTACGGCGGCGGCATCTTCACCTTGTCCGGCGGGCCGTCCAACCTGGCGACGATGTTCCTGACGAACTGCACGATCGCTCGGAACCTCATCCAGGACCACCCGGACTTCCCCAATGCTGGGCAGTGGTACAATCGCGGCGGCGGCATCTACATGGGCGGCGGGTCGCTCTGGATGTCCGGCTGTACCATCGCGGAAAACGCGATCTTGGGCGAGCTGGCGATCTTCAGCGGGAAGCCGAACTTGGGCGGCGGGGGCGTATGTGCCACCATCGGCAACGCCCACACCGTGGAGACCGCCTGGCTCCAGAATTCGGTCGTCGTCGGCAACACGCTGAACGGCGCGGCCGAGGACTGGTTCGCGGGCTCCATCCTCGATCTCTTCAGCCAGGGCTACAACATCGTCGGGCGTGTCGACTTCAGCTGGATCCTCGTACCCGTCCCCGACTGGATGATGTCCAGCCGCAAGCGCTGGCCGAAGGTCGGCGACCACGACGGGGTCGCGCTCCTCGACGCCCTGAACGTGAACGGCGCCCACTATCATGGCTCCGTCCTCTCGGCGGGGACGGACGCGGGCCAGCCGGCCATCCTCTGGTATCCCCCGGCAGACCTGGCGGCCGACAAGATCCCCAACCAGGAATACAACGTCACCTATGTCAACGCCGGGTACACGGGCTTCGGCGTACCCACCGACGATTTCCTGAACTTTGTCATCCTTCAATTGAGGCAGGAATACGGCGCGATCCTGGGGGCTGATTTCGGGGATGAGTTCGGGGACATGACCGGGACGACCTGGTACGGCCCGGCCGTGACCTGGCCGTCGAACGCGCAGAACGCCGCCTGGATCGCGTTCTGGCACAATCTGGACACTGCCATCGGGAACAGGCTCGGCATGGCCATCCTCGGGGACGACTTTTGGGGGACGTTCACGACCGGACCGCTCGGCAACCACGTCCGGATCACGGTCGAGAGAAATACGAAGCCGTTCAGGATGGAAACGACCGACCAGCTCGGACACAGCCGTCCGAACGGCGCGATGGGCGACATCGGCGCGATCGAAAGGTAAGTCCTATCACTTCAGCCTTGGCGGCATTTCGTAACAGCTAACCGTCCTCAGGAAGATCGTCCGCTCCATCCCTTCTTTGAGCGGCGGAGCCGTAAACGTCAGCACGGATTGCGAGCCGGGGTTTACGAGAAAGAGGGTCGACCCGTCCTCGACGGTCAACGCGCGGAGGACTTCAGCGGCGTCCGGACTGTCCACGTCTCCCGCGTCGACCAGGACTTCGTCCACGGGCGTGTCCTCCCCAAAGTCCAGGGCCAGACGGTCGATCATCCAGTAACCGGCTGGGGGCTCGAGCTTGAGCCTGACCGTCGTTCCCTTGACGTCGCCGAGATCCAGCCAATAAATCGCGTCTTCGGCCGGGAGCGGCCCTCCGGTGAATATCACCTGGCCGGTCTGCCATCCGAAGACGGTTTCCAGCCGGACACCGAGCCCGGTGATCTCCCCTTCCCGATAAAGCGGTTTCGCGCCGGAGCGCTGAGCCGTGTCGCCCGACCGCCCGAGGACTTCCCGGGCGAACTGGGCGCGCCACATGGTGTTCGTGGCGTTGATAATGAGCTTGGCCTTGCGTGCGCCGGCGGGCCTCCGGAACTCGAGGGAGAGCTCGTCACGCAGATTCGCCGCATTGACCGGCGCGGAGTCTCCACCGGGGCTCCGCCAGAAAATGTCGTCCTTTTTGCCGACAAGCGGCGCGATGTCCCGCCCGGTCCGGTCGACTGCTCTGACCGGAGCGACGGGGCCGGAAAACGTGCGCATGATCCCCTGGGCATCCGGCGCGACACCGACACCGGCGGGATGATCGACGGCGACAAGCTTGGCTTCGTCGACGCCCCGGGGTACTCCCGACAAGTTGTCGACCCGGACTCGGTACTTCCCGTTCTCATCGGGGGCGGCGTCGACCGGCGTCCATTCCATGATCCAGAACTCCTGTTCCTCGGCGAAATTCGGCGACTCCTTCAGGGCGAGGAGTGCGTTGACCGACCTGGGGGGAGCCGGCTCGCCGCTCGGCTCGAGCGCGGCATCGATCGCGGAGTCGATCACGGAGTAGACGATATCTTCCGCGAGATCGTGGCCGAGGCCCTCGTCGTCGTCCAAGGCCTCTACGAGAAGGAGGGGCAAGAGAACGACTCCGCCGATGGTGCTCAGGGCCGTCATGGCTCCGTCCACCACCCTGACCTGGGCCAAGCGGACCTCGTCAAGAGGGATACAGGCCGGGATAAGGACCTCGCAATCGAGGCGGTCCCGGGTGAACCGGCTCGACAGGACCTCGTAGCGGGCCCCGTCCTTCATGACGACGTTGGCCCGCTTCTTGACCCGGGTGGCCTCGGCGATCCCATAAGGGTCGATCTCGACGGCGGCGTGAATCTTGCCGACGACGGCGCCGTCGATGACCCGGGCCGGCTCCTCTGAGCGGAACTCGAGATACTCGGTTTTCGTCTGGACACCGACGATCTCCGCATTCTTGCCTTTGGCGGCCACGGCCCTGGGGCCCATCTCCTTGATCTTGTACGCGACACAGGATGTCGAAAGAAAGGCCAACGTCAGCCAGGCGATGGCCGCAGCTCGTTTTCTCACCTTCGTCTCCTTCGCGTCGGCAGCTTTCATCTTGTTAGTTTCCCCATTCGTTCCGTCGATATCAAGATAAGCCCCCGGAGACAGGAAGGTGTCAACATTAAGTTAAGAAACCGTCAATAGTTTGTCAAGAAAGGAGGGCAGCTCGGTATGGAGCTCAAGCCGAAGGTGCCGGTGAAATAGGGCAAGAGAAGAACCAGCTCGTTCAACGGGCGGTCGAAAAAGAACTCCGTGAGCCATGAACCGGCGTGTTTTCCCACCGCAGCAGCAGTTTCCGGCTTGACGCGGCGCAGTCTCGCAAGTAGAGATTGATGAGAGTTTGATAGGGAATCCCGTCCTCTTTGGCAGTCTCCTTGAAATACTTTACGGTTTCCTCATCGAGCCGGATCGTTACTTGCCGCTTGAGTAGGCGGGTATAGGGGTTCTTTTTTGCTCTCGAAAAATCATATTCTTTCTTCATTTTAGCCACCTTTGCCAATATTGTTTCTGTGTTTCTTCTTGTTCGAGCTGCTCTTCAGTTCGTCCCATTCGAACGACAGCCCGCTTATAATTACATTGTAATTATAGCATACCGTTTTGTCAAGTCCAACCGCAACGCCCGCATTTGCCTTTTACGGAGCCCCAAATTATACTCGAGAACGGTTAGCGATCCATGAAGGAAAAAATCGCGCGCCGTTGGCCGGCGCTGGGAATTGCGGGGGCCATCATCGTGGCCGCGGCCTGTTCGGGAGGGAACGCCGCCCGGCCCGGCGACAACGCCCTCTCCCCCGCCGCCGAAGACAAGCCCGCCATCATGCGGGCCGTGGACGGGATCCCCGGCTGGACGCCGACGGGCGACGTCGAGACCTACACGAAGGACGGCCTTTACGGCTACATCGACGGCGGGGCCGAGATCGTCTTCCAATACGGCTTCCACGAGCTCGCGGTATTCAAGTTCAAACCGGCGGCGGCTGCGGCCCCGGCCTTGCCAGGACCGGGACTGGGAAGCCCGGCCCTTCCCGCGCAAAAGGAGCTCGTTATCGAGATCTACCGCATGGAATCGGGCGCGGCGGCCTTCGGCATCTATTCGACCAAGCTCGAGGGCGAGGAGGAGGGCTGGCCGGGCATCGAGTCGGACCACTGGGTCAGCCCCGGCCAGGGCGGGCTCGTCAAGGGCGAATATATGGTCAACATCCTGGCCCCGGAGTGCACGGGCCGGGAGATCGGGGAGTTCGCCGCGGCCCTCGAGCCGAAGATCCCCGGAAGCGGGACGGCCCGCCCGAAGGGCATGGCGTGGCTTCCATGCGACGGCATGGTCGCCGGGAGCTGGAAATATATCAAGGGCCCGCTCGCCGCCCAGAACGAGTCACCCTTTCTCGAGGGGAGTTTCTGGGGCTTCGGCGCCGGAGATGGGGAGGGCGCTACCGAGGCCTATTCGGCCAAATACGGTGTCGCGCCGGCCGTTTCCAAACTGGTCATCGTCGAGCTCAAGAAAGCACCCGAGGCCGGGGCCCTCGATGACGCTGCCCTGGCCGTATTCAAAGAGTATCTCAAGGACGTCCGGCGCGATGGAGAGATGCTAGAGGGCGAGAACGAAGCTGGGCGCTGGTTCCTGTTCGGGCAGAAGGGCCGGTTCGCCGCCCTCGTCCTGGGTGAGCCGGGCCGGGATGCGGCCCGGAAGCGTCTTGACGCCGCCCTGACGATGGCCCTCGCCGCCTGCTAGCGGCTCCGCTGCCCTATTCTATCTCCGGAACGAAACCCGAGAACGAAGCCAGCCGGGTTTTAACGCCCTTTTGACCGAATCTTGACATCTTCATGACAACTCCGTTCCGGGAAATCCCTATCGTTATCCCGGAAAGATGCCATGAACAAGCTCGTGAAGGCCTTGCGCGTCGCGGTCCCGGCCGCATTCATCGTCCTCCTGGTCCTCTATCTTCCGAAGATCAGGGTCGAAAACTCCCTCGAACGATGGGTGACGCCCTCGTCGCCGGAAATCGCCCGCTACGGGGACTTCCTCGAGCAATTCGGCGGCGGCGCCGCCCTCCTGGTCGTTCTCCGCGACCCCGGAGGATTCGAGAGCGATGCGGCCCGCGACGCGCTGATGGCCCTCTGGGACCGGCTGACGGAGCTCCGGGACGTCGACGGCGTCTCGGTTTATCCGCCCCCCGTCTACCGGTTGAAACGCCGTCTCGACAAGAGCATCGCCGTTTTCATCGTCGGGTTCACCCCGCCTTCCCGTTTGAACCCCAACCGACCCGAACTCCTGAAGGCCGTCCGGAACCTGTTGAAGAATGTCCCCCTCGAATCGCATCTCGCGGGCACGGGGGTGCTCCACGAAGCGATCAACGAGGAGACGCAAAAATATACCCTCTCCTTCATCGGCCTGGGCCTGCTTTTCCTGATGGCCCTCCTCCTGCTCGTCTTGAAGAGCCCCAAGGCCCTCCTGATGACCATGGGCGTCTCCGCCGGCGGCGTTTCGACGCTCCTGCTCGCGGCGGCGGTCTTCCGCATCCCCCTCAGCATGGTCACCGTGATCCTCCCGGTCCTCGTCCTTTTCTACGGCACGTCCGGCTCGCTCCACGTCCTGTTCCACCGCGGGGACTTCCGGAAGGTCGTGGCGCCCTGCTTCATGGCCGTCCTGACCACGGCCATCGGCTTCCTGACCTTCTGGCCGAGCCGCATCCCGCTCCTGAAGGATTTCGCCGTTCTCGGGACCGCGGGCATCGCCGGCGGCTTCGCCTGGGCCCTCCTCCTCTTTTTCCCCAGGCGTTACGCTTTCGAGCCGAGGGCCGACATCGAGCGCATCTTCCGGCGTTTCCCGGTCTTCTCGAGTCGGTCGATCCTCCTCGTCTTCCTGGGAGTGGCGGCGGCCATGGTCCCGGGCATCCTGAAGCTCAAGGCCGACATCTACAGTCTCGACATCATTTCCCCATCCAACCCGCGCGTCATCGACCACCACTTCGTCGAGCGCAACGTCAGCCGTTACGTCCCCCTGGAATACACGGTCGAGATCGACAAGGCGGATCCCCGTGAGCTCAATGGCTGGATATCGGCCGTCCTCGAGCTCGACGAGGTCGACGGGGCGGTGAGCTATCTCAGCTTTCCCTCCTCGGAACGGTCGAAATCCCGCTACGTGTCGCCGGACGGCCGCACGGGACGCGTTACGTTTTTCATCCCGACGCTCTCGACCAGCCGGGGATTGGCGCTCGCGGACAGGATCGCCGGCCTGGCCGCGGCGAAAATGCCGGGCGTCCGGCCGAGCGTCAACGGCTACGTGACCCTCTACGCGGTCGTCGCCGATGAGCTCAAGAAGGCCTTCATGGGCAGTCTGGCCCTCGCCTTCGCGCTGATCTTCCTGGTCATGGCCGTCTTTCTGAGGAACGCGCGGCTGTTCGCCGCGTCCATCCTCCCCAATGTCATTCCCGTCGCCTGCGTCATCGGCCTGATGGGCTGGTCGGGGCTGACGCTGAACATGGCCACCGTGCCCATCGGCTGTCTCATGCTCGGTATCCTCGTGGACAACACCTTCCACCTCCTGTTCTGGTACAAAAAAACCGGCGGCCTCCGCGAGGCCTTCCGCGAGGCCGCACCCGGCATAGTCCTGACGATGGCCATCCTCTCTGTCGGGTTTTCGGTGTTCCTCTTCGCCTCGTCTCCGCCGATCCGCTATTTCGGCATTCTAAGCCTGGCCACCCTGGCCGCCGGGCTGGCCGGGGACTGCATCCTCCTGCCGGTCCTAGTGCGGATGCTGGACTCCAAAGGAACCTGGAGGTCCGAAAATGCCTAGGCCCCAGGACGCGGACGAACGTTTCGACAGGATCCTGGGTTCGGACCTGGACCTTTCGGTCTTGCCCGTCCCGAACCTGGCCGCCCTTCTCTTCCGGCCGCTGGGCCACCGGGACGAGCTGAGCGAAGTGATCATCAGCCATGACGGCCCCGCGCTCGTCCGCGTCTCCCTCCGGCGGCTTCGTTTCGTTGCCGCCCGGATGCTCGGTGAGTTCCGGAAGAAGGGCATCCGGCCCGGGACGACGGTCCTGCTGGCCTCCGTTTCCGGGGGGAACGAGATGTTTACCGCGCTGACGTTCACCGCCCTGGCGGTCTACGGCGTGAGGACCCTTCTCCCCATGTTCGTCGAAACGGGGCCGCTCGAAGAATGGCTCGACCTGGCCGGCTGCGCGGCCGTCATCGTCCCGGAACGGGACATCGCCTCCCTCGACGGCCACCACAAGGAAAAGTCGATCGTCCGGGACATCAAGGCGGCCGCCCTCAGGAAGGGGCTGCCCTGCTATGATCCCTTGGGGGATTTCGGATTGCGCGATGGACTCACCTGCGACATTCCGGACCCCATACCGGACGCGCCTCCCGACCCGGAAGTCGCGGAGGCCATCGCCGCGACAGCGGCCGGGACGGAAGCCCTGGTGCTGACGACGTCGGGCTCCTCGGGCAAATCGAAGCTCGTCGTCTACGAGCAGGGCGCCTTCATCCGGAACTGCCTGAGCTGGCAGGAGGCGGGCTTCTACGCGCCCGACAAGCTGGGCGGCCGCGGCTTCACGCCCCTGTTCACCCATTCGATGGGGATCCGGGCCTATTTCAACGCCCTGTGGTCGGGGTCTCCCGTGTGTCTCATCAATACGGAGTGGTTCGAGGAAAAACCGGAAACCGTCCGCTATTTCCTCCTCCGGATGATGCCGGAACACGTCACCGGAGGGCCCGCCGTATACCACCTGCTGCTGGAGCTCATGCGCAACTTCCCCGAGATGAAAGACCGGCTCAAGGCGAGCTTGAAAACCGTCGTCATGAGCGGCGCCCGCGACGAGGGAAGAACGGCCAAGGCCGTTCAATCGGCCCTCGGCCTCTCCCTCCACAACGCCTTCGGCATGACCGAGACCCAACAGGTCCTGAGCACCGTGCTCTTCGAGGACGCCACGGAGGACGACCGCAAGTCGCTCGGAGGGCCCCTCCCGGGCGTGGCCGTCGGGCTGAGGAAGATGCCCGAGGAGCCCGGCCTTTACCGGCTCTACGTGAGATCGCCCTTCGGCTGCAAGTCCATAATCGGGGAGGCCGCAGGCGCCGAAGCCGCCGGGGGGTTCCTCGACACGGGCGACATCGTCCGGCTCGGGGACGGAGACAGGCTCGTCTACATCGGAAGGGACGGGCTTGATTTCATCAAGGACGGGTTCGGCGTCAAGATCCCGCTCGCGTCCATGAGGGAGCACTATGCCGCCCTCCACCGGAAGGCCATCCACGTCGAGTATTTCCCGATGCGCGACAGCCCCGGGCTGGCCGCCCTGGTCTTCGTCGCCGGCGGGCCCGAGGCGATCGTAACGGTGACCGACAAGGGCGTCCTCAGCGAGTTTTCGAGGCTCGTCGCCGGGACGAACGCCCGGCTCTTCAAGGACTTGGAGCCGTTCGAGTTCCGGCACCGCGTTGTCCGGCGCCTGGCCCTGACCGCCGGGGCCGTGCCCCGAACGAGAAAGGGCAGCGTCTCGCGGTGCGGGATCGAGACCGGCTTTCGGGAAATGATCGCCGGGCTGACCGACCCTCAGTCCCTGCCGCCCGGGGTGGAGTCCTGCGGGGACGGGCGCTTCGCGTCGGAGAGGTTCACGCGCGTCCTCAATCCCTACGTCGGGAGCATGCTGGCCGGGCTGCGGATGGACCACACCTACCACAGGGCCAAAAAGGACTCCCTGTTCACGTTCGTAGAGGGGCGGGAGGTCGAGGTCCTGGACCTCGTCGGCGGCTACGGGACGAACCTCCTCGGGCACAACCACGGGGAGCTCAAGGCGGCCGCAGCCGCCTTTCTCGAGGCCGACGACATCCCCCTGTCGGACCAGGCGAGCATCCAGGAGCACGCCGCGAAACTGGCAGAGGAGCTGGCGACGACGGTGGGCGCGGCGACGGGGCGGGACTACGGCGTCCTGTTCGCGTCCTCCGGGTCGGAGGCCGTCGAGATGGCCCTCCACCACGCGGCCCTGGAATGGCGGAAGAAACTGGAGAAGATGGAACAGGACGAGCTCCAGAAGTTCGGCGGTGAGGCCGGAAGCCGGCTGGCCACGGTCTGGGAAGAGAACAGGAAGGTCCTCGGCGACGTCCGCCTGAGCGTGGTCACGCTGAAAAGCGCCTTCCACGGCAATTCCTCCGGCCCCCGCTCGCTGCTCGGAAGCGACGAACAGCGCCGCCCGTTCGCCAACATCACGGGCCTCGAACGCATCCCGGTCGACGATCAAGCGCCCGACTGGAAGGACGGGCTCGACCGCGGCCTGGCCGGGGCACGGGTCAAGCTCCGGAGGATCGCCGCCCCGAACGGGGGGGAATGGCGCCTGGAGGAGTTCGCCGTCAGCACGGTCGTCGCGGCCATCGTCGAGCCGGTCGTAGGCGAAGGCGGCGTGAGGGCGGTCGACCCGGAAGTCCTCGGCCGCCTTGGGGCGTTCGATTTCCCCTTGATCATCGACGAGATCCAGTGCGGCCTGGGCCGGACGGGGTCCTTCCTCGCGTCCCAAGGGGCCGCCGGCGACTATTACCTGTTCGGGAAGGCCCTCGGCGGGGGCATCGAAAAGATCTCGGCCGTGCTCATCGACAAAAAGCGCTTTCAGGAAGACTTCGGAAAATACTACGTCTCGACGTTTTCGAACGGCGGTCTCGCGGCGCGCGTCGCACTGAAGGCCTTGTCGGTCATCAAACGCGACCGGGTGGCCGAGCGGGCCGCAATGCAGGGAGGCAAGCTTCTGGAGAAACTGAACGCCGTCCGAGAGGCCTTTCCCTCCGTCATAGAGGAGGTCAGCGGCCGCGGCCTCATGCTGGGGGTCCGCTTCGGGGATTTCTCGAAAAGCGACAACATCACCCTCCGGGCCCTCGGCGGGCGGAAGGTCGCCGGATATCTTTTCTCGGCCTACCTGCTCCGGCAGTTCCGGGTCCGGGTCCTGCCGACGCTGTCCGCACCGAACACCCTGAGGGTCGAGCCCTCCGCCTACATCACGGACGAGGAGATCGGCCGGGTCGCCGGCGCGTTCGAAGAGCTGGCCCGAAGGATCGAGGAGAGGCGGATGTACGAGCTCTGCCTGCCGCTCATGGACGGCGACCCCTTCGACGATAACAAGGGGAAGGAAGCGCGCCCGGGCGTCCTTCACTCGCGGCTCGACGAGCCGGCGGAGGGGGCTGTCCGGGTGGCCTTCATCGCCCATTTCAGCCGGCCGGCCGAGGAGCTCCGGATCATGGAGAAGGACTTCGCCCGGGCCTCGGACACGGGCCTCCGCATCCTGTTCAACCGTCTGCAAACCGTGATGGAGATGAAGCCGTTCGTCCTCTTCTCGAAAAACATGTTCGGCGGCCGGGTCCATTTCAGCTTCATCACTCTGCCGGCGGACTCGGCCGAGCTCGAGCGCCTGCACCGGCTGGGAAAAGGACGGCGGGTCGTGGCCAAGGTCCAGGAGGCTGTCGACATGGCCGCCCGCGGCGGCGCCGCCGTGATCGGCCTGGGCGGATACGCGTCGATCCTCAGCCGCAACGGCCTCGGGCTCGTCGAGCCGGAGGGGACGAGGATCGTCACCGGGAACACGCTGACGGCCGCCTCCGGCCTCCGCCGCCTGGGCGAGGAGATCCGGAAGTTGCGGGAGGGGCGGGCGAAGCTGACCCTGGGGATCGTCGGGGCCTCCGGAAACATCGGCTCCATCGTCACGGAATGCCTGATCAGGACCAACGGCCTCTTCTGCAGAGCGGTCCTGGTGGATAGGAAGAAGGCGAAGCTCGAAGCCTTCGCCGCCGGCCTCGACCGGGGGAATTTCTCGGGGACGCTCGAGCTGGCCGCGGACCTCGGCCCGCTCAAGCAGTGCGACGTCATCGCCGTGGCCACTAACACCAACGACCCGATCATTTTCCCCCACCACATCAACGACGGGGCCCCCGTGGTGATCGCGGATGTTTCCATCCCCTCGGCGCTGGCCCCCGGGGTGGCCCGCATGCCCAACGTGACGGCCCTCCCCTTCGCTTCGTATGTAACTCTGCCGGACGACCCGGATTTCGTCATCAGTTCGCACACTCCGAAGGGCGCGACGTTCTGCTGCGCCGGCGAGGCCATGCTCTGCGGGCTCGAACCCCTCGACGTCCCCCTCAAGGGGACGATCACCGCGCGCGCGATCGAGGCCGTCACGGCGGCGGCGGAAAAGTTCGGTCTATTCGAGAAATTGGGGGCGATCGAAGGCTTTCGGTCGGACCGCGCGTCATGAAACCTCCCTACAACTACGGCCTCTCCCAGGAGGACGCCCTGACCGAGCGGCGGGCGCTCGACATCCGGGAGGGCGACCGCCTCCTCTGCGTCGCCAGCGCCGGGGAGGTTCCGCTCAACCTGCTCGCCCTGGGGCCCGTCGCGATCGAAGCGGTCGACATTTCTCCGGCCCAGCTGTTTCTCTGCCGGCTGAAGCTCAGCGCCTGCCGGGCCCTGGAGCCGCTCGAGGCGGCCGCGCTCCTGGGCTTCATGGACGCCTCGGCCGAAAAACGGAGGCGCCTTTTCGACCGGACGGCGGCCTTCCTGGACGACGACGAGAAGGGCTTCTGGGCGGCGAACATGCCCGCCGTCAAAAGGGGTCCCGTCCGCGCCGGCCGTTTCGAGAGATACCTCGGGCGGTTCAGCCCGGCGGCCCTGGCGGTCCTCGGTGAAAGAAAGCTGAGGCGCCTCTTCGAGCAGGACACGGTCGCGGCCCAGAGGGACTACTTCGACCGGTTTCTGAGCACGGCCGTTCTGAAGGTCCTCTTCAAGGTCGCGTTCCATCCCCGCCTTTACCGCAAGCGGGGGATCGCCGAGGAAGGGCTCCGGCACCGAGGAAAGCGCGACATCGCGGAATTCTTCTACGGCCGGTTCCGGGATTTCTGCGCCTCGACCCCGGCCCGGAGGAACCCCTACCTGCAATTTTTCTTTTTCGGGCGCGTCCTGTTTCCCGAAGCGCTCCCCGAATACTTATCGGAGGAAGGGATGCGGCGGGTCCGGGAAAGCCACGCGAGTATCGCCTGGCGGCTGGAGTCCTATCGGGAAGCCGTGGACAAGAGCCCTCCGGGCTGGTTCAACAAGTTCCACCTGTCCAACATCGGCGACTGGATGGGCCCCGAGGAATATGCCGGGCTGCTGGCCCTCGTCTGCGCCAAGGCCGTACCGTCGAGCCGGGCGATCTCCCGCTATATCCATCTGGAGCATCCGCTTCCGGAAGCGCTGAGGGAGCGCATCGTCCGACGGGACGACCGCGGCGAGGAACTCGTCAGGTCCGACCGGTTTCCCTTTTATAACCTCGTGGTCATGGAGTTGCGACGATGAGCGCGGCGGAGGAGTATCATCTGAGAAAGATCTCCCGGGAGTGGAACTGGGAGATGCTCCGGATCCTCGGCGAAACCCCGGTCGAAACCCCGGGGCTGAGCATCGTCTTCGACCGGCAGCCCAATATTTTCGCGATACCGCGTCTCTTTTCGGAGCGGGTGGAGTGCGTCGGTTTCTTCAGCGGGGCGAGCCTCGCCGGCTTCGCCATGCTCATGTTCCAGCGCCGGCTCGTCAACGGGAAGCCCCGGACCGTGGCCTATTTCGGGAACGCGCACGTCAAAAAGGAGGCTCGGGGCCGGGGATTCGCCAATCGGGCTGCGGGCTATCTCTCAAGGGAGATGCGCGGCGTTTGCGACCTGGGCTACGCCGTCGTCATGGCGGGAAACCGGGCCGCCGGAAGGTTCATCGGCAGGGTCTGGCCCGACCAACCGAACCTCGTCCACTCCAAAGTCATCACGACGCTCCGCGCGAAGAGCATCCTGGTCATGGGGCGGAAGAGAGAGGGCGACGGATACCGGGTCCGGCGCGCGGAACTCTCCGATGTGGACGCCATGGTCGGCCTGCTTCGGGACGAGTTCCGGGCTCGGCTCTTCGCCCCGGTCATCGACAGGGAATCGTTTCTCCGCAACTTACACGTCAGGCCCGGATGCGACCTTTCCCATTATTACATCGCGGAACGGGACGGCGAGGTCGTCGGGACGTGCGCGGCCTGGGACACCGGCGGATTGAAGCAGAACCGGATCGTCCGCTACGGGCGAAAACTCAAATGGCTCAGGGCCGCGCACGCGGCCGCGGCCTCCCTGCTGGATTTTCCCCCGCTGCCCAAAGAAGGCGGAACGACCAAGGAAGCGACGGTCACCGACTGCGCCGTCCGCGGCAGGGACCCCGAGATCCTGGAGGCCCTGCTGTCGAGGGTCCATAACGACTGCGCGCAAAAGAAATATAATTTGCTGATCGTCGGCAGCTGCGGCCAGGACCCTCTGCTCCGGGCGACGAAGAGGTTCCTGGGGCAGACGACGGTCTCCAAGAT
>Ga0315296_10001424_pt1 | contig 20880 bp, 22 predicted proteins | sample YL17G14_18_MG_FD_203921 | JGI IMG/M metagenome (GOLD analysis project Ga0315296, IMG submission 203921) | Sediment microbial communities from Yellowstone Lake, YNP, Wyoming, USA - YL17G14_18 | ecosystem: Environmental > Aquatic > Freshwater > Lake > Sediment | place: USA: Wyoming | collected...
GAAAAGCCCATAGGGGAGGAAAGGCGCTGACGACGATGCTCCCGCTATGCACACCTATTCGTCGAACACGAACATTTCATCAATCGTCGTCCGAAGGGCTTTCGCAATATCATGAGCGAGTTTCACTGAGGGGTAGTACTTGCCGTTCTCGATGGCAAGGATCGTCTCTCTCCTGGTTCCAACAATCTTCGCCAGGTCATCCTGCGTCATCGAATGTCTTGCCCTGAGCTCCTTGATTCTCGTCTTCAATCAATCACCCAGGACCAGGCCTGTACTTGTATGTGAGATAGCTCCAGACAAGGAAGAAGATTACAGGCAATGCAAGCAGCCCACCGAACAGCGCCTCACTGGCTTGCTCTCTAGCTGGAAGTCCGAATGCTCTCGTGTTCGATATGACAATCGTGTTGAGCAAGATCCACCATGCAACGGAAATCAAGAACGAGTAATAACCGGCACGCATTGCTATCATCTTGCTGCGTTCGTCATTCAATCGGTATCCTACTCGGACGTTTCGATACAGCCTCCCGACTATCATGACGGACGCAATTGTGATCCCGACCGCCCAGATGGTGCCAAGGATGATGGGACCGGGCGCTATGTCCAAAACATCTTCCTCTGAATAGTACGGAATCACGAACACCCATGAGTATCCCACAAGAATTGCGAGAAGCGCCGCAAGTAGCAGGAGTCTGGTTCTCTCTTTCATCAAGCACACCTCAGTGCGCTATACATAACATAATGCGCGCTATAAATAACTTCAGGTGCTCATGTTCTTTGAAGAGTAGTCCCTGATGTCTCTCAAAAAGGGAATGAGGAAAGGGGTTTGCGCCTCGCCTCGGAAAAGCCCATAGGGATGGTATGTAGAAGAGGTCCTTTGCCCCCGTCGAGGGGCGAAACTACGAATATCCGAGAGGCCATGCTATGCTCGGTCGTAGAGACCTCGCATCACAGTCAAGGATTGGACCCCGGCTTTCCTCCTGCACGTTTGAGTGCGACATAGGGATTGGGGCAGATCCCTGACAAAAGGACGAAGATGCCATAGTGCGGCATAGACCGCGAATAGAGGCTTGTCCGACAAACCCCTTGATCGAATCGACGACCGGAGGCAAAAACAAAGAGGATGAAACGCAATCAGACGAGATGTGAGTGGCCTTCTTCAACATAGAGGATGAAACGCAATCAGACGAGATGTGAGTGGCCTTCTTCAACATAGAGGAGGAAAGGCGATGGGCAATTTGCGGAGCTGCCGAATGTTCCCATTTCTAGCCCACAGTCAGGGCGCAATCCTGCGACGTCATCGAGAGCAAACGCAATCAGGGCTTCTTGTGTGCTTGAATGACGAAGCCCCGAGAATCGCGCAGGAACGCATTGTCGCGCAGAGTAGTTTTGAAAAGGGTTTGAGGGGACAGGGAGGGCAGTGGATCGCCTCGGAGCCTGCAGATTTTGGAGCGTCAAATCCGGCATCACCGTTAGATGGTAGCCTGTATATTCCTCGAGTTGAACGGAAGTTCAGGCATTCTTCTTCTGGGTAAGCGTTCAATCCATTTGAAGGACCTTTCAAGGGCGTGGAATCAAATAAACGAAGCCAGGTATATACATACTCGTGAAAAAATGATGATACCTTCTGCAGGAAAGGTAGGGTCGGTCGTTCTCGGTGTACTTTTCGCAGGTCTTGTAGCAGTCCTGATTTTTGCCATAACTCCGTTCTTTCAGATACATTCTTCCATGCCGCCGCTGATGCCGCTTGTTCCTCAGTACGCAACAGTACGGGGTGAGCTCATCGATGTAGGATCGATGACCGAAACGCTCCACGCAAATGTAACGGTAAACGCGCTGCCGACATGGAACACCTCGGAGCTTGTGACATTACGCTTCAGCGGAGTGGTGGCGGTGAATGGTGAGACTGGGCAAGTCGAAGTTCCTCCGGGTCCCTATGACATTGTATTCTCGCCAGCAGTGACTTTCCTCAATCCGGGTTCTTCAGTGATCTTCAATGTGAGTTTCGTTCCTTGGCCGAGCGCCCCTTACATCCTTGACACCTTTTCGTCCGTTTCGTTTATCTGGACAGTCCGTTGCGTTTCCTACCCGATTGAGGACCCATCCAGTGGGGTCTACCTTGGTGCAGCCTACATCTATGCGGTCTATGGCGAGGGGTCTTCGCCAGTGCCATGATAGCGGATAAGCTAGCTTCGGCAATCCCGCCTCTTTCATGAGGAGCGCCATGCGAATAGATAATTAGACACCAAGACGATGCTTCTTGGCGGAGAAAGCAGTGGGGGCTAATTGTGGTTCGCGATTCTGACGTGGCTAGAAAGCCTGGCAGCGATGAGCAGGCAGAGCTTCCCGAAGGAACTAGCCTGCGCGTCTACCTGTTCCTCTTACGGCAATCACGGCCCATTGGCCTCAGCGAAGTCAGAGACGGAGTTGGGCTCAGCACTTCGTCGCTGGCATCATATCATCTCGACAGGCTCGCAGCCACTGGCTTCGTAAAAAGAACTGATCGAGGATACCTGGCTGACAAGATGGCCCTGAAAGGTTTCTTTCGAGTCCGTAGGCATATAATTTCGTCAGAGCTTTTCATGGTTGGGTTTTTCGCAGCTGCTTTGGCACTGCTCTTCTTTGTCCCCTGGCACGCCCCGCGTCAGCAGCTTGTCATGAGCGCCTTTGCTATCACCGTAGCCCTTGTCTATTCTCTTTCAAAGACGCTCCACTCTATGAGGTGGCTCGGGAGCCTCATCCGTCCTAGGAACAAAGATTAGCCTTGGTGACACTTCAGCGCGACACCCATAGAGAAGCAAAACGCAATACAATTTGGGAAGGAACTAGCATGAGAGGAGGAGGTGGTATGGAACTGTTCAGGCATCATATCAAGAGGGGAACAAGATAACTTCTCACGAAGACAGGAAGAAAGGGTTTGATGGCATCCCGCATCTCCGTTTGATTGATTTCTAGCCAGTATCCCAAATCCGAATCCGGTTGAGCCCGGACTAGGAAAAGCCCATAGGAGAGGGAAGGCGGGACTGACTTCGGAGTCAACAGCAACGAAAGGGACATAGGAGAGCCCGAACAGTATCGACTCGCGGACATATGTCAGATAAGATTGTGAACGTGGTAGAAACCAAGGTTGGCAAGAAGAAACGGCCTTTGATTTGGAGGGTCGTGGTTGTCATAGTGGCGTTGATTTGTGTTCTGGCGCTAACCGTCATAGTATTCACTCAGCCACTTGCAGAGGTCAAACTCATACTCCACAACACGGAGGAGAGGTATGACACAGTCCGCGTCGGCATCTACTTTGATGGTGAGTTGAAAGAGATCGTCCTGATTGAGTACCAGGGCAATTACACACACATCTACAAACTTGCCAGAGGAACTCATACCGTAGGTTTCGACTACCGATACGATGGCGACCTTGATGGCAATGTTGACCTGCAACGCTCCATTGAGCTGACGATACTCAATCCGCGAACTATCGGCTTTACATTTGGCCCGATTCTCCGCTTCGAGTACTAGACTACGGATAGTTGGAAGAAAAGAAAGGGGTTTGAGCCTCACCTCGGAAAAGCCCATGGGGGAGGAAAGGCGACGAACCACGATCTGGTTGACTGACAAGTCAATCGTGTGGAAATGACTATAGGGAAGAAGGATCGATTGGAATGACAAGGAGATGGCGATGAAGTGTTCGAATTGCGGAGCTGAGAATCCTGAAGGCAAGAGGTTCTGCGGTGACTGCGGCGGCAAGCTACTCAATTTGCCTGAACAGGAGCGTGGTGAAGTGGCTTGCACAAGGCCGGTTCTCAGAAGGAATTGGGTGAAATCGAACTGGAGATTCCTAGCAATTGTTGTCATTGTCATCTCCCAAGTCATGGTGATGTTGGCTGTGGTCATCACAGCACCCATATCCGAGATCCATATTTCGTTAAGAAATGTGGAAGAGACGGACACGGCCTACCTGACAATCTATCTTGACGACAAGTTTGCTGAACACCTGTACATCGGGCCACACAGATTGGCTGGAGGGATGTTCCATGGCTCTCCGGGAAAACACTCGATAGGCATCGACCTCACATATGACGACCAGCTTGATGGCATTGAGGATTTCCTCTGGACAGGAGAAGTTGATTTCAATAGCGTAGACTTCATCGGAGTTGTAGTTAGCAGAGCGGGGATATACTATGACATTATGGAAATTACCCGGTTTATCGACCTACCGGTCGAGCAAGCTCTGCGGGACCCGAACGTTGTAGTTCCAGCAGCCACGATGGTATTCCTGCAAGTGCTATTTGTGATGGTTGTATGGAACCTTCCTAGAGAGTCAAGTGGCGGAAGAACTCGACCTCATAGAAGACGTTAGGTAGAGAGAATCAAAGGAGTTTGGTGCGTTCTCCGCACTCCTCCGATCTGGACACAGTAGGAAAAGCCCATATGGGAGGAAAGGCGATTCCGAAGCAGATGGTTGGATATGGCAATCCGTGTTGAGGGCGACATGAGTGCGACAGTGACGGACTACGGGCAGTTCTACGACCTTGAATCGTACCTTTTGAAGGTCGTCAAGGAGAGGTTCCGAGAACTCGGGTCGCTGAGCACCTTTGATTTCTTCTGCATTGTCATCTGGAAGGCCAACCGCGCCAAGTCGACGATTGCTCGCGGGTTGCTTAAGCGGGGATATGAAAACCTTGATGCTGCAGTGGAGGCGCTCACATCTGAACTTGCCAAACAAGGCAGCGCCGAAGAGAAACTCCGCTACCTGTTTGAGACGTGGAGCTTCCGCCTACCGATGGCATCAGCTATTCTCACTGTCCTGTACCCAGAGGAATTCACAGTGTACGATGAGCGCGTATGCGATATGTTGGACGACTTTCGCGACCTCAAGAACAAGACCTCATTTAACAGGCTGTGGCCCATGTACCAGAGCTTCCTTCGGGCAGTGGAAAAGGCAGCCCCAGTCGGGCTAACATTGCGGGAGAAGGACCGTTATCTATGGGGCAAGTCTTTCTCCGAGCGACTGCATAAGGACATAGCTGAATGGGCTTAAGACCAGCAAGTTGGTGCGACCGGAACTCGGAAACCCATACTAGTGGAATGGCTAGCGGTGAGGGACGATGCGAACATGATGATCGACCCAGGGGAGGTTGAGTCAAGATATCGGGACTTCGTAGATTCGAATCCACAGTTCAGAGATGACATCATTCTGGACCGCCCGTTCCCGTTTGAGCTATTCGGGGTCGATAAACTCTGGAATCCCACCTCAATTAGACTGCTGTTGCTGGGAGAGTCGCCCCCCTCTTGGAACTACCCTACGAATTACTTCTACAATGCTGATTATTGCGGGAACCTCAGCAATGCCGTGTTCGACTTATTTCATATCTCAGGGGCACACAAGAAGGACCAGCTCATGTCCTTCAAGGAAGAACGCGGCTATCTCCTAATCGACACTCTACTCTGCGCGTACAAAGACAAAATACCGAGGAAGCTTGTGTATTTCAGTGGGGAAAAGCTCCTCAAGGACGAGGTGCTGCGTCTAAGGCCCGCCAGTATCTTAGTTCTTGGCAACAATGCTTTGAGAGGACTGAAGCGCTTCGAGCCGTTCAGCACATGCCTAGAGCGTATCGAGTCCGTTGTACGCAAGAAGAAGGATGGAAAGTGGGATCCATTGATATCGAAGAAGTGCGGAGATGTAAACGTCGTAGCTAGCCCCTTTCCAAATCACTTCAGGAACAAAGTAATCTGGTGGCAGGTGGAGGAAGCCTTTTGCGAAGCATCAAGAATCGCGGATCAAGTAGGTCAGTCGACCGAGGAGTTGAACTCACAATGAAGGCCATGTTACTGCGTGTCGGCATTGACAAAGGCACCGATGGTTTCCTTGGTCCAATATTCATAGATGGAACGTTCACTTTTGTGCCAATATCAAAAGACACTAGAAGGTATCCGCCGAACAAGAATGACAAGAGGTACATTGATCTCTTCTCTGATGAGGATGGGAATCTGCCGAAGTTCTTGCCACCAAAAATGGCCAACAAGTATGCCCACAATGATCCCGAGTTCGTGACTTACACCTATGGCGATGATACTCGCAAGAGGGATTATTTCCATAAGCTATCTGGAGACGACGGTATGGAACCCGGGGACTTCCTGGTCTTCTATGCAGGCCTGACTCCTTACGAAGTTCTGGATCAGAAAGAAGGGCTCTACATCGTCGGGTATTTCGAGGTGGAGGAAGTGGTGGATTTTCGCAAGAACATCCCGGAGTGTGAATTGAGAAAGTATGAAGAAGCGTTCAAGAACAATCCTCATGTGCCCATACGGAATGAAAGGCCTATAATTGTCAAAGGGAAAGAAGGGAAGGGCGGATTCCTTCACAAAGCGATTCTCATAAGCGAAGACGGTCTTGATAAGAACGATAAGAGGCTTCTGATTGCCTCAAAGGAGATGGTGTCCTGGCTAGAGCCGTTGGGTCCAAAGAGGTCGCTTCAGAGGAGCATACCGCCGAGATTCGTCCGCAGTGAGTACGTGGGGCAATTCATGGACAGGTTGAGGAACGGAAGACCTCTGTCGCTCGATCCAGATGCTGGATCATAGAGTCCAGCTAAGCCCAGCGGAAGCACGCTGACGTCCGTTCACTGAGAGTACATCAAAGGAAATCACTGGGAGGACCGCCCTAGTACTTGACTGCCACTTGGACGGCAACAAGCGGCGACACTTTCAATGGATCCAGGGTGCTGGCAAGTCTCTTGATGATCTCGATTTTTTGTCGTTTTCTGAGCTTCCACTCCCCACCTCTCTGATATTTCTTTGGCTTTCTTCTGATAAGGAGCTTCAAGGAACTATCTGCAACCAGCCCAATCCCGCCATTTGTCAAGAGTTTTCTCGTGAAGGTGTCCAACTTCAATTCCTCGAGCTTTGAGTCCGGCACATTAGATTGAACAAGCTCAGCCTCTAGGAGTCGTGCTGCCTCTGCGATGGCATAGACCTTCTCTGGCATCTTCATCTGTGGGTCCCCAAGAATCCGGTCCACTTCTTCTTCGAGATTAATGATTGCCATCTTCAGAGATTCGTCTTTGAGAATCCCTTCAATAGCTGTAATATGACCGCGCAGCAGCTCCGCCAGCCTGAATGATCTTGAAAAGTCTCCCCACACTACGCGGACACTACGAGACTCGGAAATATCCTCAGCTGCCCGTTCCGAGGATTTTAGTTTTTCAAACGAGGGTGGATCGAGAGCTTTGCTATCATTGCCTCTTACTCGGTCGACAATCAGCCGCCTTGAGTAGATATCCCAAATCTTTCCGGTCACCCTGAACTTGCCCTCAATTTTCACAACAATTCCTTCGTTAACCAGGCGTAAAATGACTCTGGAAAGCCACGAGAAACCAATAGGATGCGAAGCGTCGCCGTACGCGGTGATTCGTGCGTCGGCCATTTTCGTCAGAGTCAAACCGTCTTCATGCGCCGCCAATAAACTAATAACATCGGCGTAAGGTTTTCTCAAGATAAGCTCGTCCGAGGTCAGCCGCAATCGTCCCGACATACTTTCACTAGTAGCGGATACTTACTTGCTAGTTATATAGCAATTTGTAGCAAGTTAGTCTTCTGTGATCTCAGCTATCATACCGCAGGAGGTAATTTCATGGCAAAGTACACCATCGAAATCCCCGAGGCGCTGTACGAGGACTTGAGAGAGTTCTCGGAAGCGGAAGGGATCGACCTCAAGACTCTGGCCTACCACATACTGAGGTCCTATTTGGACCAGTATTGTGAGGACGAGCCAGAAATTGATGGCGATTCCGAATCCGGGATAGAAGATGAGAAGTAGAGGTCAAGTGAAACCCGCTTCTCCTGGAAGACGGGCCCCGAACCATAGTGAAATTGAGGACGGGGTCCGACAAACCCTTTATCAATCTGTGGTTATAGCCAGAGGCCTTTTTTCTATTACTTAGAACAGCCGGACAGTAGGCTTAATATCTCCGCGATTCCTGCTACTTCGGAGCGATAAGCCAGGAAAGACCATGCCGCAACGATACGCGGTAAAAAGCAAAGGAAAGCCGCGCGCGGGGATGATGCCATGCCAGTGAAGTTCCTCCACACTGCCGACTGGCAGATGGGCATGAAAGCCCTCCAAGCTGGAGAGAAAGCGAAGGAAGTCCGATCCAAGCGCTACGAGACTGCGGCAAGAATCGTGGAGCTGGCAAAACGTGAGGCTGTAGACTTCGTTCTTCTCGCGGGCGACCTCTTCGAGGATCACGATGTCGATGACTCTGTGGTCCGGAAGACGGTCGCTGTGCTGGACAGTTTCGGCTCCATCCCCGTGTTTGTGTTGCCTGGCAATCATGACCCGCTTGTCCCTGGAGGTGTCTGGGATCGCCAGAGTTGGCAGCGGGTTGGGGCTCATGTGACCTTACTGAGAAAAGCCCAAGAGGTCCCTGTCTTGGACGGGGTCGCCATCTACCCATCGCCCCTCCACCAGAAGCAGAGCGCGATGGATCCCACTGAATGGATTCCTTCACGAGCGCCAGATGATAGACGCATCCGCATCGGAATCGCCCATGGGTCCCTGGATTTGCTGCCGGACCGGAGCAACTTCCCGATTGCATCCAAACGAGCGAACGAAACCGGCTTGGACTATCTTGCCCTCGGGGACTGGCACGGCTTCCTGCAACATGGCAGAGCAATCTACTCTGGAACCATGGAGCAAACGAGCTTCAACGAAAATGATCCTGGAAACGTTGCGATTGTTAGGATTGCACATACTGGGGACGAGCCAGTCATCTCCAAACAACGTGTCGGAAACCTCGTGTGGAGCGAGCACCGGCCCGCTATCCATGACACGACCGACGTCGAGCAACTTCGGGCTGAGATTGGTGATGCGGGAGCCTTGTCCATACAGCTTATTCGAGTGGTGCCTGACCTTGGACCGGAGGTCTCGGACAGGGTCTTGGCCGAATTGGAGTCTCTCTGGAAGGAACTCATGGAGGAGGCGCTCCTCTTGGACTGGCCCGAGGAGCCGATCAACGTTCCGCTTGACACAGCAGTCTCCATTCCGGACGGAGCACTCGCGGACGTGGACTCTTGTCTCGCTGCCATTCTTGAGGGGAGAATCCCGGAAGGTCCCGGACGGGAGGCCGCGACTACTGACCTGAGCGTGGTGAAGGAAGCAAGAGCGCTCCTGAGGCGATCTGTGAGGGAGGCAGAGAGGTGATTCTCGAAGAGATCACAGTCAAGAACTGGCGGGGGTACCGAGAAGCGCACACTTTCCTATTCCATCAGGGAATCAACCTCCTCATTGGCAGGAACGAGGCTGGCAAGTCAACTCTCTTCGAGGCGATGACGCGGGCTCTTTTCGACCGCCACAACTCCAAGACCGAGGAAATCCGGGCAATCCAGCCAATCGCTAGCACGCTCGGCCCTGAAGTGATGGTCCAATTCCGCGCGAAGGGTATCCGGTACAAGGCTGTAAAGCGGTTCATACAGGAACCTAAGAGCGAATTGTACACGGAGCGCAACGGCAAATGGGAATTGGATCATGAGGGTGATCAATCCGACACGCGTCTCCGGGAGATTCTCAGCGGAGAGGCAACCTCGCGAACCGTTGCCCGATCCGAGCACCGTGGTCTCGCCCAGGCCCTTTGGTATCTCCAATCAGATGGAGCCATTCCGGAGAAGACCTGGAATGAAGGCGTTAAGCAGGGCCTTCAGGGCCTCATTCAGCTCGCCGCCAGGTCTCCGCACGAAAGAACGATACTGGAACGCTTGGGGGAGACCTACGTTGAGCACTGGACCCCAACGGGTCGCATCGCCTCAGACAGCGAGTTGGGGCGCCTCCACGCGGATATCCCCTTGCTGGAGGAGAACCTCTCGAATCTTCGAGACAAGGCCCGAGTCGTTGAGGGCTACCGCGGAGATCTCGAAGAGTCCCAGATCCTGGAGACAGAAAAGGCGCTTGAACTTGAAAAGGCCCGAAAGGAGCTCGACGCATCTTCACAGCTTGTCCAAGCGGCCGAGGCACTTGAACGCGAGAAGGAGAACAAAGAACGTGCGCTATCTGAGGCGGCAGACAAGGAGCAACGGCTCCAACAGGAGTTGCTGCAAATCCAAGACAAGCAGAAGAAGATTGGAGAATGGAGAAAACAGGTTCAGGAGCTCGAAGGTTCCCTGTCTGAAACGATAGCAGTTGCCACCCAGGAGGCGGCGGCGAGTGAACGCCATGCCGCAAGATGGAAGGAGGAACTGGAACCCGCGCTCAAGGAGGTCGAGGCATACCTCCGTGTGCTCGAGGCCACCTCAAATGTCAGGAGACTAGAAAAAGACCGTGAGCGGCTAGATAAGCACTTGGATAAGGTCTCCAAGATTCGGGACCAGCTCCAAGACCGCATGAAGGAACGGACCGAGCTACTAGCCCCCGACACGAAGGAGCGGACACGCTTCAACAAGGTCTTGGAGGAATTAAGCATTCTGGAAGCGAAGGTGGATGCGGGCGCGATCCGCGTTGCCTTCGAATGGGACGGAAGGGCGAGGAAGGTTACGACGCGGCCCAGACTCGAAGAAACGGAGGACGGGGAGTTCATCGTCGCGGAGCCTACAGAGTTCCAGATCAAAGGCGTGGGTAGGGTCCATGTCCGGAGCGGAGCACAGACGCTAATAGACCTCCTCACCCAAAGGACGAAGTGTCAGCAGGAGGTGAGCGAGACTCTTGGCCGCTTTGGCGTGACGGACCCAGAGGGCTTGGCTGGTCTCTACGAGAAGGGACGCGAACTGGACCGGACCATCACCAAGCTCCAGGAGAAACGCGAAGAGACAGAGAATGCTGAACCGGACGCAGATGAGGAGTTGGTACGAGTAAAGCGGGAAATCGAGGATGGCAAGCGCGTCGCAGGCCAGCTCCTCGCGGACGCGACGAATCGAGGAGACCGCTGGATCCGCGAACAAATCACTTCAAAAGATGAGGAAAAGGAACGTCTGATTAGTGAGATTGACAAGGCACAGGATTTGGAGAAGAAGGCCCGAAAGAAACACATGGAATTCATTAGGATCCGCGAGACTACATCCAACGCGCTAGCTGAAAAGAGAGCACAGATCCGTACCCAAGAAGAAGGAATCGCTGGCACGTTGCAGGTCTACGGCACTCTGGACCAACTCCAGAGGCTGGTCAAAACAGCCAAGGAGCAGCGTGAGAAGGCAAAAGCTTCCCTCGACACAGTCCTAAAAGGCTATGAAGAGCGCGTGGAAACGCCTCGAAAGCTCTACCTGCAGACCCAGGAACGTCTGAATGAACTCAAGAAACAGATGGAGGATATTCGTGGCAAACTCATTGGAACCCTTGCGCGGATCGAGGAATCCGCTGCCCAAGGCAACTACAGTCAGCTGGCCGACCTAGAGATCGAACTGGAGCGTAAGACACGACGCATGGAGGCTCTTCAGCGCCGTGCGGACGGCGCGAAACTGCTCCACGACCTCGTGGCGGCCTACGAGAAACAGCGGTTCACCGCTCTGTCAGGCCCTATCGAGGATCTTGTGAACCCGTGGCTGCAACTCCTCACTGAGGGCACCTATGACGCGCTGCGGATTGACGACGCGCTCAAGCCCGCAGGCGTCCAAGTGGCGCGGTACGGCGCGGACCTTCCGTGGGAGAGTCTCAGCCATGGGGCCAAGGAACAAGTGGTGGTCCTTTTTCGACTCGCCATCGGCGTTCTCGTCAGCAAAGAGGATCGAAATCTCGTCGTCATCGACGACCGTCTCGTGAACGCCGACCCAATCCGCATCAAGCGCTTGTGCCTCATACTCCAAGAGGCGGCGAAGACCTGCCAACTCGTGATTGCCACGTGTAACGACACGCCCTACGCCGGAATGGGAGCGAACATCATCCGGGTTCCGTCGGACGGGGTCGGTGTGGAGGCACTCGCATGACTTTAGCATTGGAGGCAAGCGCATGATTCGTCAGCCAGTCACCTCGAGCAACCTCAGATCCGTGGGATACGACCAGGCAAGCCGCACGCTTGAGATTGAGTTCAACAACGGTGCTATCTACCAATACGAAGGCGTGCCGGCAGCTGCCCATGACGGCCTCATGCGCGCTTCATCGCATGGCTCCTACTTTCATGAGAACATCAAGGACCGGTATCCTTACCGGAGGATTGGTTGAGACTTTCCCCATGATTATCAGGCAGATCTGTGGGATGGCAACTGACTTAGGTCCTACATTCGACGCTCCATCATTGCTGTGTGCCGCAAATCAGTCTGTAGATGTCCAACCAATCATAGGCGCAATGCAATCAGTCAAGAACTCCTTGAACAGGAGTAATCACCGATGAGAGCTCACCTCCCGTCGGTTTAATCTCAGGGATTATATTGTAAATCGCCGGATATGTTAAATAAACCCAAGGTTATACATGCACTCATGCGCGTAATCGTCGACATACCTCCTGATCAATACGAGCGAGTTCTGACAGCAATAAGGGCAGGCAGAGCGGTTAGTGTCTCTCAGTTTCTCAGATATGCAATCGAGAATCAGTTGGCCCTCGAAGAACATGGAGAAGGACTGCTAGGATCGCCTACCTCGCCAGGTGGTTCGTATCCAAAAGAAGCAAATGTGCTCGCCAAAATTCCAAGCGACCCTTGGGCTGGGCTGCATGTTGATGATATTCGGTGGGAAGATTTGCCTCGAAGCGAATCACCGAGTCATCTGCGAAATGAATTGATTTGGGGTCAGTACAACCGCCTATTCCCCCTCAAGGTGGCAGCCCGCGTGTTGGCACAGCTTCAGCTTACGAAGAATGGCAAGGTTTCGCTGCACGATTTCCACGCCCGCGCATCGGAGGTTGCAACTGAAGCACGTTACGTCCTTGAGTCCTTCGATCTGAAGAATGAGACTCCTAGAGGAGGGCGACTGGCTGCAGCATTCCCCGAGCACAGAGAGAAATCTGTCGAACGATTCAAGGGGCATTTTCTCGGTTATCTGAGAACGGACGGCACCGCAGTCGGCGCTCTGCCCGAACTTGGTTTTGTCAATATATCGTCCGATTCAAACAGCACAACCGCCCTATCTGACGTCGGCGTTCAATTCGCCCAGCTAAGGAATCCCATAGTTGATGACAACAACTATGCGGGCTCGGCATTCAGTCCCGACGAAGTCAGTTTCCTGATCAATCACTTGCGGAAGAGATTGCCAAAGGAACACGACTACGTTACTCGCATGGCTAGCTGGATTTCTGAAGGAGACAACACCCCAGACACGCTCCTCCGCCGCGTCCAGATGTTCAATCCTAACTGGACGAAGAAGGTGGCAAACACGATGAGATCAGGAGCGATTGCCCGAATGCAGGAGCTGGACTTGGTCTCATTGACAAAAGAAGGCCTTCACGTCTCATACACTGTGACTCCTAGTGGGCTATCTATGCTAGAAGGAGGAAAGAGCAATGCACCGACGACGAAACAGAAGATGTGAGGGGGCGGTCTTAAGGAGCAGGAGCAAGATTACCAGCTGGGTTGTTCTGGAGGGCTAAGAATGCAGGGAATCCCTGAATATGCAAAAGGCAAACGACGCTTGGGTTCTGCGACACACAGACTAATGGGGTCGTACAAAGACGATTATCCTAGCCATGCGAAGGGCATCGTGCAGGAAGCGATCCAGAATGCAGTTGATGCGCGTCTGGACGACTTGGGCTTCAAGAAAGTCGTCGTAACAATCGAATACGATCCAGCATCCCGCATATTGCGTATCAGGGACTACGGCACTACTGGCATGTCCCACTGCAGCAAGTGCGACTGGGGATACAGGAACGAAACAAGCGAGGATTGCCACGAGAAAGACTGCAAGTGGGGGAATTTCCATTACCTAGGTGGCGTTGCCAAGGACCTCAAGCATCTGGGGTCACGTGGACAGGGCAAATCCCTGCTCATCGTTGGTGGCGACCACTTGGTCGTTAGGACAAAGGTTGCAACACCAGATAATTCTCACGACGCAATGGGGTCGATGTGGACGCGCGAAGGAGAAGACTGGTATTGGGAGAAGTCGCCTGGCGAGGCGCTCAAGCCCGCTGAATCCCCTGGCACAGAGTTCGTATGCTACGGTGTCATCGACAAAGTGCATGACCAGTTGCTTGACACCGAGGACATAAGGAACGACGTGTCAAAGACATGGTTCAAAGCGATTGAGAAGGGAGTCACCATTAGGTTCGGCTACACTGGAAAGGAATTGATGAAGGTTGGTTCTCCCCACTTCCCACCGACGCAGATAAACGATGAGGGCAAACCGATTGTCCGGCACCGTGCTAGCATCCCTGTGAGCTACAACAGAAAAACCGTTGGCGACTTGGTTGATGTCGAATTGCGACTGGCTGCGGAGCCGGTCCCAAGGGAGCTGCAAGGCATAGCTCTGGTCAAGAATGGAACTCAAGTGATTGAGCGCATTACGAACTGGGGTCGCAAGATACGTCCAGAGCTTCAAGACAGACTATATGGCTGGGTTGTGTACAATTGCACGGAGGAGCGCCCTTTTCTTCAGGTTTGCGAGAAGCCGGGACACCGTGGATTCAATTTGCACCAGTACTATGGCAAGACAGTGGACCTGCTTCAACAGCAAGTAGAGGACTTCCTGATGCCATATGAGAAGCAGCTGATCAAACCGCGACTGACGGAAAAGGACCGAAAGAGAGCGCAGCAGAATCTTGAGGTGATCCAGAAGGCTCTGGTGGCTATTCCAGAGTTCAACCCGTGGTCGGGGGAAAAGACTCTGCCGCGGAAGAGGACTGTCAGACCGCCTCCAGATCATCCCTATATCTCAAGTATTTCGTTCGACAAGGAATCCTACAAACGCGGGGAGCAGGCAGCCACAGAGATTGTCGTCCTGAACCCCACGAGAGAGTATCAGCCTTTTGTCCACCTGACGGTCGAGGCTCTGGACGAAGGTCTCAACCGCCTAGCGATATGGGAATTTCCGCCTGAGCAATTGCCACTTCTAGGCCCATCATCTGACGAGGAGAAAGGTCGCATCAACAAAGAACTCGATATCTCAATCGGCGAAGACTTCGGAGCAGGCAGGAACTGGGTCCGGTGCACACTACTTGAGCGAAAGCTTATGACACCTACAAACGGAAATGACGACACAGTTGTTGAGAATCTGCTGGACAAGGAATCGCATTCCCTCTGGATTGAGGTAGAACCGACGAAGATTACCCGCGGTCCTCCGACCGGAGGCTCTTCAGGCGAGGGTGGCAAGCCTGGAAACATACAGAAGGTTGTCCCAGTCTCTGACGAATCGCTTGATCCGGTGGCGCATGAAGTGATGCCGATGTGGCAAGCTGCTGAGATGTGGTTCTTCACAAAAGGCGCGAGGATGCGCTATGTCTATGAGTCCGACTCGCGGACCGCGGACTCGATTTTTTATGAAATAGTGTCGGAGGCAATTGCCGAGAGAATCGCGAGGACATCCATCGAGTCAGATGTTAGAGACAGGCTCGACAAGTCTCAGGTCCTTGACGAGATGAAACGTCTGGAAGAACTCAGAAGAAGGTTCCTGAGAACTTGCGAGCAATATAGGTCTTCCAAGCAGGCCTGAAAATGATAGCGAAGGACATTGAAAGAGCTGAGCGAGAAGTCGTTATTCCCGAGCGCGCCGCAAAGGAGCAGTGGGGTGCTGATGAAGCACAGCGTTGGGCAAAACACGAAGTCCTTTTCGGCGGCCCTCCCGACATGCCTGAAGACCCCAAGACGGATACGGTGATCAAATGGGACAAGATCAAAGATTATGCTGGCCGAAAGGTGCGAATCAGGGCCCGACCCATGGGTTTGATTTTGACTTACGAGGACGGCACCAAGAGATTCGTACCAGGAGATGCATCGCCCAGCAAGGGTAGTTCTGGTTTTGCGTTCGGTACTGGTACTGAAGAAATGCGGAGAAAAACGAAAACGGAAACGACAATCCGTGACTTCGCGAAAATTGAAGTTGAGAGATACAACAAGAGAAGAGCTGAAGAGGCGCGCGCTTCGGAACGCAGGACAGCAACTAGAGAATTCTGGGAATCTGGAAAACGCATTCGGGAATTTCTGGCGAGGAACCTTTCCATTGCGCAGGATCAGGTATGGTATGCACTCGAACAATGGGGACGAGGCGAATACGGCTACGGCAAGAGATGGCTTGAATATGCAACCTATTTCTATGACTGGCGAAAGAACGCCGAAAGTGATGACCCTTCGTTCGCTCTCTCCGAGACGAAAGTAATGCTCATTCTAATGGCAGGGTCTAACAGCGGCGAGTGCGACAACTTGCTAGAAGCATGTCTCAATGGCTTTCTCAGTGATCTATCGGATGAGGAGCTCAAATGGACCACAGGACGCTCCAGAGGCACATTCCCACTGAGTGATTCTGAATTCTCGGAACTCAGAAATGTAGGCTGTAAGATCAATGCCGGACAAGAGCTTGATAACGGGGATATGTTGAGGTTGCAGAACATCCTCGAAACATCAAGGAGACATCCTGAAAAGGAACAGGATGCTCAGGGAGACCCTGATGCCAACGAATAGGACCTCTCAAGCAAATCGATGTCTCTGCGAGTCAGCCCGTACCCCTCATAAACCTCTGAGTAGTCAGCATTTGAAGTCCAGTTGCTGATTGCTGTCAAGTCAGGACACGGCAGGTTCGCTATCACTTTTGAAGACGCTCGTGGTACTCCCCCTCTCATCACGGGAGATTTCCAGATACGAATAAGGTCAACGACTGGGGAATTCGCCACGAAGGAGAACGAGTTGTACAACAAGAAGGAGGTCAGGCACATCAGGGAATCGCAGAACAGGTTTGCGACTCGGGAGTTCTGGGAATCTGGTCGTAGAATTGACGAGTTCTTGCTGAATCACATGGACATTACCAGAGATCAGTTGCTGCACTCACCTGAGCAATGGGGGCGAGGGAGGTACGGTTATGGCAGGGAGATGTTCGAATACGCGACCTATTTTCACGAATGGAAACGAGATGTTCATGTCCAAGACACTGTGTTCCAGCTTTCTGAAACGAGAGTAGTGAACATAATTAGAGCATCGAAAGTCGACGAACATAGGAACCGACTTCTTCAGGCGTGCACAAACGGTCCGTTCAAGGAATTGACAGATGAGGAGTTCAAGTGGGTTACTGGCCAATCGTCTGGAACCTTTCCAATCGAAGACGTTGGCGTCTTTCGGTCTCTGCAAGTATCCGGGAAAAGGTAAGTCGCGGCGAAACGCTCACAGATGGCGACATCAAGATCATGACGGAGATTCTTACAAATGCCAGATTGACAAGGAAGTCGGCTCTACGGAATCAAGAAGAGTGTATGACAGAGGAGTGAGCGCGCTCTATTGCATTCATCTCGTCAGCGCACAAATCATAGGCTGACCATAGGGGATCAAGCGACTGTGCACTCCCTCCGGATGCCGAAAGAAGGCTGACATCTGGACACGGTATCTGGCCTATGACGTGGGAATAGGCGCGTGGTGTTCCCCCATTCATCACCGGTGCCTTCCAGGCTCTGAATAGATCCGTTATCGATGACTGCAAGAGCCGTGTCAAAGGGCTGAGAGACTTCGCGGGGCCAGTTACATAAACCACTGAATGATCAGGGAAAACAAGCCCCGAATCCATCCACACGCTTCTCCCCGTCTGCAGATCCGGCACGAGAACCTTCCGCTTGTACGTCAATTCTGGGTCAAATGAGTCGATTGCGCTCCACCATTCCCTTCCGTTTTCTCTGACAATGTATCGCGTTTTCAGATCCTTCTTGTTGGCGGCAAGATACTTTCTGACATCTGACGGCAGTTCATTCAGATTCAAGAGACGACCGGTTCCACCCTCGTAGACTGAGAGAATGTGCTTCCTCTGGGCACAGTCGGGAGACGAATCAATGGTTCCTCCGTCGCAGACTGGAAAGAGATGTCGCTTCTTTGATCGAATGCCAAGCGGAAAGTCCCGAAGAGGCTTGATGAAAACGTCATTAGCTCCGGTGGCAGGACCATTCCTCACTTGGAACCCGGACTCCTCAATGGATGGGAAGTCACGGGCCAGGCGCTGAAGAATTCTGGTGACTCTGAAAGGCAAAGGGCTCCATTGGCCCCCTTTCTCGGGCAAGAAGCCCCTCGAGTTAGCAGTATACCACTGACATGACCTAGCCGATTTCAAACCAAATTTCATGAGGTGTTCAATACCTTCGTTACTGGCATTGGCGAGCCGAACATAGTGAGAGTTGCCATTTCCCTGGGGTGATGATAGGAATAGACTTGCGTAGGCAGAGACGTCATGCTCGAATGCGCTGACGCGACTGAGATCAAGTTCATCGAGGCTGCGAAGTCTGTCTGCAATCAATATGCGAAGCCTCTTACCATACTCTGCCTGCGTAAAGCGGTTCGAGGTAATCACAGCAATTGACCCTTGCTTGGACAGAAGATTCACGCACTTCTGCATCATGGCGACAGAGTAGTCGGCGCGGCCCATGAAGCAATCATATTGCTTTCTCAGCCATTCATGGCTCTTGGCATGGGGAAGATTACTGATAGCTTCATACTTCACATAGGGGAGATTGCCAACTATGAGATCGAATGTACCCGCGTCAGGTGTCCAGTCGAGGAAATCTGAGACATCAATGGTTTGTGAAATCCCTCGGCTTTCGTCCCCTATATCTCCATACTTCTTCTGGACGATTTCTAGGATTCTGGATCGAGCTCGACGCGCTGTCGAAGGGTCAACTTCCACGCCTCGAACACATTCCTGGATCGTTTGAATCGCCTTTGTTCGGCGTACATCACGAGAGGCGCAACAAGAAACAAGTCGATTGACCACTTCGCCAATGAATTGGCCATAGCCACATCCAACGTCCAGAACATGCGTATTCAGCAAGTTCTTGGAGGGGACATATCCAGCCAGGTCAAGTGCAAGTGACACAAAGGTTGGCCTGGTATATACGACTCCGGCCTCGGGACCTGGCCCCTCCATTTTGTCGGTTTTCAACCCTCTACACCATCCGCGGTCAACACCCGACCATTTCGGGGCAACCTCCGCCGGTTCCATGTCACATCATGGGGAATCTGCACTCCCCAAAGCAACATCCTACCCACATCATGGAGGTGGCCACTACTTGTAGCATGCGACAGAAACCAAATCAAGGACGAGATACGTGTATCTTTCTCTTGGCTCCAGTAAGTACCCAATCCATGTTCGACAATCTGCCCCATCGGATCAACTGACACCAAGCACTGGCATGTTTTCAAGGTAGGCCCTCCTCAATTGCTCCTCATCAATGTGGTAGTAGATGTCGATGGCGTCCTTGCGAGCGTCTCCCCTGAGCTCTTGAACCATCTCTCGCGGCATGCCACTTCTTCGGAGATAAGTCGTGAACCAGTGACGGAGACAGTGCGGCGTGAAATGATCCTCGAGCCTCTGGGACGCTTCATCGTGGAGTCCCACCCGGGCCGCGTGCTTCGTCACAGCCAAGTATACGCCGTTGTCCTCGAGCCTTCCGCCTGTCTCGGTGATGAACAACGCTGGAACATCGTCCCTCGCATACCTCTCACGCACCCTCAGCCAATTCTGTAGCACCTTCGCGCACTCCTCATCGAAGAAAATGAGCCTATTGGACCGCTTAGCCTTCGGCTTGAGCAGGATTTTCAAACCTACGAGGTCCACGTCGCTCACATCGATAGATATCAACTCGCCCCTGCGAATGCCAGTCTTCGCAAGCAGGAGGATGATGGCCTTGTCTCTCGGGACCATGATCGAGTCAATCAAGAGCTTCAGTTGTTCGGTCGTAATGAGCTTCCGAGAATGCGCGTCTCCATAGTCACTATTCTTGTATCGCCTCAGGTAGCGCTTCCGCACAGCAAGGGCAACGTTCGACTCTAGGATCCCATCGAAGAGCAGATAATCGAGGAACGAGGAAATGCTGGACAGGTGGTTCTCTATTGTGGCCATGCTGACCTTGCGCTCATCGCGTAGAACCCGGATGTACTCCCGGATGATGTCTTTGTCAATTCCTGTGACTTCGCGGACACCGAGACGCTCCAGATGGCGAAGGAAGTCATTCAAGTTCGACGCGTATGATTGAACCGACTGATGAGTCATCCCCCTGAGGCCGCAGTCTCTTAGGTAGGCCTTTGCCATGCTTCCTATGTCTCCTGCGGACTTCAGCTGGGATTCTCGGTTTGCGTTTGACGCCGCCCAACCACCTCCATTCACCAAAGTCACCCTCGACCAAGCCAATCCTCTTCAGGTGCTCGATCGTCCTCTGTATCTTGCTCAGCTCCTCAGGTTTCCTCGCGTCTGCTCCCGCCTCTCTCGTAAACTCGTCTGTCTGCCATCTTCCGCGTTTGAGGAACAACGAGACCACTTTCTCCTGCATCTTCTCGTCTGGTACGTAGCTGAGAACGTCTTCCAGAGACTCTCGGTACCTTGCAATAGTGGCCTCAGAATCCTCGAGACGTGAACGAAAAGAATCTCTCTGCATGCGGACTGCCTGGAGATCAGAGGTCGCCTGGCTCAGCTCCTTCTCCACCTTCTCTCTGGGGGTGAGGCCTGATGGGTTTCTTCGCATCGCATCATCAATGACCTCGACCAGGAAGCCCGATAACGACATGCCGTAGCGTTCGGCCTCTTTTTTCCACTTAGCCAGCATCTTCTCAGTGGGAGCGTAAAGGTACACGGCACGCTGCTTGAGCGTCTCGGTCCTGCCTCTGTTGGGCCTTCCTTTGCGCTTCTCCATCGCTAGGGGATACGCACTGGCACTATTTAAATACCGGCGTCGAAGGCGCTGAGGGGGAGATTTGAACTCCCGAGGCGCTAAAGCGCCACGAGCTTGCAGGCAATGCCAACCTAGATTCCAGGCTCGCGCCTTACCGGTCTGGGCCACCTCAGCTCGAAAGCCACCAAGCGAG
>Ga0315296_10001425_pt1 | contig 20879 bp, 21 predicted proteins | sample YL17G14_18_MG_FD_203921 | JGI IMG/M metagenome (GOLD analysis project Ga0315296, IMG submission 203921) | Sediment microbial communities from Yellowstone Lake, YNP, Wyoming, USA - YL17G14_18 | ecosystem: Environmental > Aquatic > Freshwater > Lake > Sediment | place: USA: Wyoming | collected...
TGGATGAAGTACAATGAAATCGAGAATAGTGAGATGAGAAAGGCAGCGAGATGGAGTATGATGGGCTACTCACTCCTTCTGATGGCCGCCTGGTTTATGTGCGGAATTGTTGCGCTTCCCGGCTACGCTCTTAGACCTGAACGGGCGAACTATGAATTCGCCATAACAATCTCGTATGTCGTGATGATCCTCCTGCTACTCGGCTTTATCTTCGTGTTCCTAGGTCAGCGCAAAGCATACTTGACCAAGCTACGCAGCTTGAAAAGTTAGATTCTAACCTTTAAACCAAAAATTGAAAAATACATGGTGGACTGGATGAGGGCAAAAGTGAGTGCAGAAGTGGGCCCACCACTTGAAACCGCAGTTTAAGTCCGAGGTTTGAATCCGAGTCGTTTGGGGAAAGCTGACCCCGAACAGCGGCATTGGAAGCAACTCAAAAGAACCCAATTTCCGGTGATTTCAGTCGACACCAAGCATAGATTCCCAAACTCTTGAAGAGCCACCGCGCCCAATGCTTGGATTCGTTCATCCCCGAAGCGGAGGAATACGGGAGAGTCTGACTAGTGAAGTGCCCTCGATGCGGCTACGAGTGGAAGATCCAGCGTAAGCTCAGTGTGATAGGGCGGGTGCGCATGCGGAGTGTGTCGTCGTCGGGTACCTTGGTGCGCACACACACACAAATTACTCATCTCCCCTGAGGGTTCAAATTACGACGGCCGCACCAAGGGGCCGGGGATATAGGTATCTTGGCTTCTTGGTTGGGAACGTGGAAGCCGAAAAGGGGACGTGTAAATCGAAGCGCCTCTGCAATTCATCGGTCTTAGTTCTGAAGACTCTACGGTGAGCATTTTAGTGAAACCTTAGGCGACCCTAGGAAGACGTAGACACGCTTGAACACGAAACATAGACGAGGTTTCCCTCGTTAAATGAGCGGGAAACAATTCGAGCATCTGAATCCTAACGTGACTTCGCCATTGCATCGCCGGCACAGTCGGACCTCATCGGCGTGAATGATGATCTTGCCACAGACTAGACACCTTGCCAAGTCTGCCGGTTCCTTGCTCTTTGCCACCGGACGCTGGGGAACCGACCGACCGAACCTTAGGGAGATCTCTGCATGTCTTTTCGTTTGGGCGTTCTCTTCACTTGATAGTAGCCTTCGCTGTTCCTGTAGTATTCCTCCATAAAATTCCCAGCCATTCGTGACTCGGAGGATTGGAGTAGGAGAGAAGTTGGAGGAGACGCTTTTCGTCGTCGTCCGTACACTTAGCGCGGGCATCAGGATTTGAACCGTCATAGAAGGAACGTTCGTTTTTCGTCGTCGTCGGGTCACGTAGTGCGCGACGACGACGATTCAAGTCCCGACGCTAATAGTCTCCGCAGTTGCGCTAAGACGCGATGATATCCCAAGAAAAAGGGGAGAGATAGAAGCGCGATGAGAGGCCACAATTGACAAGCATCCCCGCTCTAGAAGCCAAGTAGCCTCATTATGAAGGATCTCAGTGGTTCCGGCATGTTATCGGCAAGCAATTGGATCACCACAGAGTACCTCGCCAGTACAGCAGCCAAAGTTGAAGGACTGAGAACACCAAGCAGTATGTGAAGAGCCACGACTAATACGATTGTTTTAGTCACTGTTGCAGGAACATACACGGTCAGAGTCAAGCCCTTTCTCCCTCCTAGGACGGTCTGAAGGTCGATGGGATTCGACCGAAACCGCCTGCAAGGAAAATAACGAGCAGAACATCACAGAGAGGTGACTTTTTAACGCAAATTGCGTCAATATACCTATGGAAGATGTCGTCTCTCTCTATCTTAGGACCAAAGCACGGGCGACGGGACTCTCATCCTTGGTGGAGATGATACCGACCATTGAGCGGCGTAGGCTTCTACAAGAGGTCTACGAAAGCTACGGCACATCTTTCAGAAGACGGAAGTCTCTGGTGTGCCGGAACATCATGAGTGTCCTAACATCCACCGAGTTCCCGGTCAAATTCGCTGACAGCGCCTCCGTGAAATATAGCCTGCGCAGCACAAGACTAAGGGAATACATTAGAGGACGCAACCGAAGGCCGAGAGATGACCTGCTTTGGGCTAGCTTGCTTGTGGCGCTCGATCAAGATGACCCATGTAATTCACAAAAGCTCTTGGAAAGAATCTCTGTGCTCACTCAGAGCCTACAGCAGCGACTGGCTACAGCCAGAGATCTCCTCCAAAGCGGCTACTTGCCAGAGGTAACGGATGAGGACCTTGGCAGGATTTTAGAGAAGTTGTTCCTCAGTGTGGCTGACGAGATAGAGATGGCGGAAGTTCTGGTCAAATACAAGAAGGTGAACAAACCAGATCCACACTTGAGCCAAGAAGGAAGGCACCGGATTCAAAGCATGATCGAAGCAAGGTTGAAGTCTGCACGTTTCATAGGTTCTCCTCTTCACTCGAAACGCGTCAGAGAGTTGGTTGTCAACCAAATTGAAGTTCGACTGACTGAGAGAAACCGAATAAGGCAAGAGGATCTTCTACGTTGCGCAGCAGCGGCCTTGCATGAGGCTAAGGGTCACGGGCATGCGAGCGGAATCCGGATTGTTGAAAACTATGCAACCAAAGTCGCTAGACTCGCAACGAGGCGGACAAATGTACGTGTCGACTCTCATGCAGAGACGAGCATCGAGTATTCTATCGAGAACATTGTAGGGAAGACATGACAAGTAGCGGACAGGCTTCTTTCACGTTTTGCAGGCAGACAGTTCATCGATTCCTGTTGCTCATTTCGTTTCTCTAATCTCGTATGTGCATCTGTTCTTGTCGTTCCCGAATGACGGTTGTGTGTATACCTTGGGGCGAGCATCAGGAATTGGGCCGTCGTCATTGGATTGATTTGTGTGTGGGGGTAGGCTGGTGCGCACACGCACAAAAGGACGCCCGACTACGGTCGGACTTGGATGCAAGCACCAAGTCACGGAACTGACAATGTGAATCCCTTCCACAGTTCCAGCTTGACACTGTACGGGTGGCGCGATAGTTCATCAAGAAGCGGCTTGAGATTCTGAGCAATCCTGACATCGCACCCGTTTGTGATTCCTGATATTCGAGAGATTGTCTGGATGCAGAATGTTATGTTGTGATAGGCTCTTGGTAGAAATTTCAGGTATTGTTCAAAACCAATCACTCCCGCCAACGAAGTCTCGCCGAGAATGCTGTAGTCGACTGATTCGCGTAGTCCTTTGAGCTGATTCAGCAACTCGAAATCAAATGAAGCGACATCCGTTCCACTCGCGGAGAACCGTTCGGCAATCCTAATGAGTTGCTTGTGGAATCTGGTGTGCTTTCCTTCTTCACGTCTAGACATCAGGCGCCAGTCATCCCGAGTTCGCATTAGCAGGAACTCCCAGTCATTTACCCACGCTGCTGACTTCAATGTACTGTCGACGCTTCTTTGTTGCTTGTCTCTTCGGTCTCGGACAAACAGCAAGCCGTAGCTAGAAAGCAGCGAGAGCAAAGCCGCCACTTGCGAGTAGTAGAGAACCGGGACCAGTGCGCCAAGGACAAAATCTCCACCGAATGTGTCGGCGCTCACTCCGACTTGGCCTAGAAAGGTGCGTTCTCTTACGGTGTGCGCGAGTTGCACCGTCGCGTAGAGCTTGTTGCAGGCCTCGTTGATTTGATTGTTTGCAAGTCTCATTGATGCCACGGTGAGGTCATTTCTTTCCTCAGCTGAGAATCCTGAAACTCTCAAACTGCATTGATCGGCAAGACCGATGATATGCAGGTGGGCCTTGTGCGTCCTCGGGCCGATATCTGCCGACTTGTAATGTATGACTATCTCATCGAGCCTAAGAGGCCAAATTCCGGAGAAAGGGCGGCGACTCTCCGACACACTAGGTTCTCAGTCCTAGCACTATTGTAAGTGCCGAGTTATGATATCAGGACAGTGCTATTTGAGCCATACTTGGACCCGCTGTCGCCTCTCATCAGAATTTGAACCGTCATAGGAGAGGAGGAGAATTGGAGTGGCGTTTTTCGTCGTCGTCGCGCACCAAGGGACCCACACACACACAAAACAACGCACCAAGGATCGAGCTAACTGTCTCCGTCCCAAATCCTAGTAAGGACATATGCTACCTTCCGAGTAGTCTCCTTCCTTTCTGAACTTAATGTGCCACCCTTCTTGTGCAAACGCGACATCCTTAAGAACACAGAAGATGATGAACGGGTTCGTGAAAGGGAAATGGATCTGGTCGAGTCGTTCAAGAAAACGGTCGAGCTACTACGATCCAATCTGATCTTGTTCCTTCCGCCGCTTATCCTCGCATACCTCATACCAGCCGCACTGGCTCTCGCTGGTCTCTACATCTTTGCACCGATACTGATCGCGACTGCGAATACTCCAGCTCCACTCTCGGTTCTTATGCCGGGCTCTGTCGTAGCGATCGCGATCATCGTCGTTCTTGCGCTGCTTGCGTACGCGTACGTGTTGGCAGGGTGGACTGGAATGAGCAGGAATGCTACGCTGACGGGAAAGACCGGGTTTAGTGATTTCTGGGCTGGAACCAAAGCGTACTTCGGAAGAATCTTGGCCGGTATTGTAGTTCTCGCAGTGATCTACATACTACTCGCAGTTGTTGGTGTTGCGGCAACATTTGTCGTTATTTTACCACTAGTCATGGGCTTCCTCCCGGCAGGTATCCTCCCTGGCGGCTTTCCAACAATCCCAAGCGGTTTGCCTGAGATTTCACGGATCATTGCTACGATCGGCAACATGGTAGGGGTCTGGCTGGTCATCATCACATTGGCTGGTTTGGTGTTCCTGTTTACAGTCTTCTGGGTGCAGTCGGCCGCCGTTGACGATGTCGGAGCCATGCGCGCTCTGGGACGTAGCATCTCATTCGTGAAGAACAACTTCAAGACGACGCTAGGCATAGCTGCGCTGTACGTGATCGCTACCGGCTTGACGGGAGCCATCTTCCCAGGGGGTGGGGGAGGCGGTGGTGGAGGAGGAGCAGGTGGTGGCTACGGCTTCAGCCTGGTGATTCCTGCACCTCTTGAGGCGATCTTTCGACTCTTGATAACAACGTTCTTCATGCTCTACTTGTTCGTGGTCTACGCTGACAAGAAGGTAAAGCCACCCCAATGATAGCGTAGCATCGTTGACTTCCGCGCTCCGCGCGCCTAACTACCTCTTCTGGTTCACTTGCTCTGGTAGGAGTGAATAGGGTAGACTACTTTGTTCCGTCGTTTCGCAGATGTGTGTGTGACTTTATGAAAGGCGTTGTATAATGTGTCTTGGCTGGTTTAGTCCGTCGAGACCCTGGTCTATGCGACCGAGTGTGTGACTGGACTGAATCCTGAGCTGCTAAAGAACTGGGCTCCGGCGCCCGGATGAGTGAGTGCAGCCTGATGCCAGCCCGAAGATGAAAGGGAAAGAGGGGGCTCGAAGCGATAGATGCGGGTAAGCGGAACTGCGAAAACTTAACTCGATCGCTGACTATGGAGAGAACGGCTGGCATCGGACAAACTTAGGATCACCAACCAGGACCACAACATCTTTCATGAGTGGGTCTCTTGGGGTTCGCGTCGTACACAAAATCGGTCAAAACCACGACGGCACTGATCAGGAAGCGTTCTACAGGGCTTCCAGGTATCTGTTGATTTCTGTCTCTGCGTTATCTGCTGTAATGAAGATCGGAACATTCTCCATTCCTGTGGCTATGTAGCTTGAGAGCAACCACCGGCCTGGCGAGAACTCCAGAGTCTTCTCGAGTATGCTCGGATCGATCGTGAATGTTGCACTGACCAGGCCGCGGTCATACTGGCGAGGCAGTGTGCCAACGAAGTACGTGTGGAGCTGCTGAAGCGCGTTCGTGTTCAGGTAAGCGATTCGCTGTGTCGAGATGCATCCGCCAAGTCCGTACTTGCGGCCTTGTCTGAGGAGTGTCTCAACAGCGTCTGTGCATTCGCGCTCGATTCCCCGAGCCTCAGAGGGCGCAGGAGCAAACTCCTGAGCCTCATCGAACACGAACAGGACCCATGGCTTGACCTTGAATTTCCGCTTGCGGTTCCAAAGCGTCACCCTAGTGAGGTCAATTGCGAGCTGCTTGATTGTCACAGGATCGGAGATTGACAGAGAGATCAGTCGAGTCGATCCCTCGAGGAGACTATGTATCTTCTCAGTAGTCAATCCCGGCCTGCCTTTCTCAGCGGTTCCCCTACGGATATCTTCGAGGAGTTCCCCTCGTGATGTTGCCCAGCCATGTACATTGCTCTTGTCGCTTACCTTGTATCGCTCCACGGCGCTCTTCGCCGCCGGCTCGAAGAATGCGACGAACTTCTCGTCGATTTCGTCCAGTTCGTTTCGGCTCTCCTTGGTCATGTATTCGGTGACCGCTGACGACATGGCTCCGAGTGCGTCAAGGTAGTTCTGCTTGCCTGAGCTTTCGCCCCTCATCGATCCTATCGCAGCAAGAATGTCCGCGTAGCGGGGGGTCACGAAGCGAGGCTTGACGTACCGTTCAACCCTGCCTAGTTCCATCATAGTTCGGAAGGCTTTGACTGGTCGCTCGTCCTTCTCAAACTCCCTCGGCTTGACGAGTGAGTCATACAGCTGAGCTGCATCCTTGACCGGATCTTCCAAGACTATCTTGGATGGGATAGACTTGTCAGCGAATACGTCCATGAGCAGGAACGGATACTCCATCGAGATGTCGAGGATCACTACCTTCGTGTCCTTGGTGTGGTAGATGAGGCGTCGTAGAATATTCGAGAGCAGGTTGGATTTTCCGCCGCCCGTGAACGAGAATACGCCGAAGTGGTAGCGTAGTAGGTTCTCGAAGTTCACGTAGATCGGAACGCGGGTCTTCTCAGACTCGAACATCTTGATGACACCAAGACGCGGGTCCTCACGCGCCACGTCGGTGGTTTTGAGTTTCTTCCAGTCGATGTCCATCTCTTCGAGGATTCTGCGATTGTACATTTGGTGGATCATGTCTTGGTTGAGGATGTGTGTCTCCTCTCCAACGATTGGGTAGGAGAATCCTTTCACGTATTCCGGTTCGCCCTTGTCGGTGATGACGAGGTCGTAGTTGATTGGGATTGCTTGTACCTGGATCATCATGGTGGATCTGTCGTTGGAGTCCCAATCCCGAACCGACTGCTGGATTATCTCAAACTGCATCGGGTAGTAGCTCTGGTCTGACAGGCCGCGTAGGCCAAAATGCTCTGGCCTGATGCTGGCGATTTCTGAGAGAGTGAACCTCTCGCCGTCGTTCTTTGTTGCGCGGAAGTTTCTGACGGCGAGTATCATGCCCTCTTCGACTAGGCGCATGATGTCTCTCTGGTACTCGGCCTTCACTGTGCATTCGTATCGAGCGGTGGTGCTGATCTGTGTGGTTTCGGGGGTTGGGCCGTAGCGTGGGCGAACCATTGCTACACGTGCTTTGAATCTTCCGTCGAAGTCTGTGAAGTATCGCTTAATGTCCTCTTCTCGTTGATTCAAATTCAGCTCTCCTTTCTCTAAACGTGCTCATGTAGAAGACGAACTCGCGTAGGTCATGGTTCGTCATGATCCAATCTCTTGTCGTCTCAACGATTCTCATGAACTCACGCGCATGCCACTTCGCGACGTTGTCCGCGATGAAGAGGGGCACATTATGACCGAAGGCTTCCGGTATGCTCGTGCTCGTCATCGCGGCTAGCATAACCATGACGAGGTTCTGGATATCGTTGCGCGTCTCCTTGTTCGGATAGAGTATTGGTTTCACCTTCTCCTCAACGCCGCTATATTCGTGCAAAAGCGCGAATACATGGTCCGGATTCGAGTCGAACTCTGGGTAGACTAAGCGGTCCGTGAGCAGCACATTGCTACGTAGCTTCGGATCTTGCTCAGCCTGCGCGAGCTGCACATACGACTTCACGAACAGCCGCTCGGGGCCGACTCTGTTCTTTACGGCGCCGCTGACGAATCCTTCTCTGCTAGGTTTCTCATCCTTTCGGATCTCGGGAACCATTGTCTTGAAAGCGGTATCGTATTCGATGAGCGTCCACGGGACTGACAACTTCTCCCAATTGTGGACCGAGGCGGATTGAAGGAACATCCTGTCGGTGTTGGGTATCTTCTCTAGTTCTTCGCTTGAGAGATCAAGGTTCCACATCCGCTCGCGGCTGCAGATGCGCATCAGTTGCCGTCGAAAATCTCGGGCGGCTGTGTCTTTGGTGAGGCCGATCAGCAGAACGGGCCTCTTCCAGCATTCTTCGATTATCATGTTCAGGGTGAAGAGGGTCAGGAACGCCATATCGACGGTGGTGAGCCAGGTGGGTTTGTCGTATTTCATTATCATCATCGGGTTGGGGCGCTCGGTCAAGGGTTGATCGAGGAATAGGCGGTCGCCAATGGTGCATGTGAGTCTCTTCATTCGTTCCCATGCATTCTGGAACTCCTTCCTGAGGGCATAGCTGGAGCCTGATAACTCAACATACTTGGCCTGTTCGAGGCCGTCGAGTATCCTCTTGACTCTATGTCCGCATTGAGCGTGCTCAAGGTGGAGTCTGTCGCAGAGCTGGTCAACCGTCAGCGACTTCGTGGTTTCGAGTTCGTAGAGAAGTCGTGGTCTGAGATAGTCGCCTCTTGGCGGAGGAAGGTCCAGCTTCTCGTTGAGGAATCTGTGTCGGCAGTAGATCATCTCCTCCATCTCGACTGGTTTGTCTTCGAATTTGTAGCCGCAGAGGCCTGACTTCTCCTTGAGCTTTCTTCCGATGGCTGTGTCGCTGATGAGGGCGGAATGCTCGCCTGAGAGGGTCCGATCCATGAGGAGGATCCGCACGTCCTCGTCGATGATCAGCCTGTAAGCGAGGTAGAACTCTGAGAACGCCATTATCCAGTCGGCGATTCGTGAATTGTCGAAGACCGCCTTGTCATCGAGGGGCTTCTTACCGCCGAGGGTGTCGATCATCGAATCGACATCAGACACCTCATTCACATAGAGTGGGACACAGCTTGAGATGCCCCGACCATGCTCAAGCAGCTTGCCGGCATGCTCGACTGATGGTTTGGCGTCCTTGTAGAATGTTATCGAGCCGAAGGAGACGTAGGCGCCGCCGAAGAAGATGATCAGATCGAACATGTTTCGGGCATACTCGGTTCCGTCCACTGCGGCGAACTTCACGCGGTCGGAACCGAATAGCTTCAAGGCGGTCTCATGAGCCTGTCCCGCGCTGAAGTCTTGGATGATGAGGTTCGAGAGGAGTGCGTCGTAGACGTCGCTTGCTGAGGAGAATCGTTTACTGTAGTCGGATATGCGGTCTAGGGCGCCGGCTTTCAGAAAGTGGCCTGCTCGCTTGAGCTGGCTGCTGAGGAATGATGTCTCCATTTCTGAAAGCCTAGGCGTCAACGCTAGATACCCCCGTTGCTTATCTGGGATGGAAGATCGAACGCTTGCTGGGAGAGAGTTGCGTCAGCAGGTATTTAACACGGGCTCACAAGTGAAACTACTCTGTAGTCGCAAGGCTTCATACTTGGGGTGCCTCGAGCGATGTCCATAGCCGTCGGCCATCAGACCAAACAACCAATGGTCAATCATATTCAGGGACCAGTCATGCATTCAAAGGCGATAATGGAGGACTTCGAAGAGATCAAATCATCACTGAAGTTCGTGGCCTATCGATCTGATCCTGCGTTCGCCTCACTTACTACAGCGCGAATGTCGGCCGCAATCTTCTGGATTGTGTCCGAGATCGGAAACTCGCGCTTGAAGGCTTCTATCTCGCAATACCCGCTTCTGTGTTCTTGTTGTTCATAAACAAGTGCCCCTATGCCGTTTAGGTACTTCATGGTTTCTCGAAACTTCTTGAGCAGGAGTTCTTCGCCCTCTTTCGAAACTTTTCTGCCGAGCCAAAGGGCATAGAACTTCGGAAGCGCCTTCTGTTTCCATTCGAGCCAATCCTGCTCTTTGTCGAGAGACAGAAGGCCACTCACACCGCCCCTGTCATACTTTCTTTTTAGATCCATGCTGGTATACTTGACTTCCTTCAGTCGTTTATCAATGTCCGACTGAATTCTGCGCTCGGGTTTCCGTTCACCACGTAGAACATAACCTGGATTGCCTTGGGCCTTGACCTCTACACAGACAACGGGGCCTGATTTGCCAGTGAAGGCAAGGTCAACATTGTGTGTTTCGCTAGCGCCAGGCATAGAATCTGGCCTCACCTCAACACCGCAGGAGTTTATGATGGCTTGACTGACCAAGTCCATCCACCAATTCCCCTTGTCGTTCCTGTAGGTTTCCATTGGAATTCTTCCCGTTTGCAGTTTCACGTCGAGATCCCACAACGTGTCGAGTATCTCACTCCCGACTTCCTCGAACGCCATGCCCTCTCGACGTAGCTTCTCCAGAACGCTCGTCATTTCGTGTGTGTAGCTGACTCGACGCGACAAAGAAATTCAGACCGCAACTCTCGATGGACTAGGCGGAATGTTGGGCGGCTCTGCTCAAAATGCTATCTGCGATGTACATTCTTCAGTTAGGGTTTAATACATCAAATACATTCTCCACATTGGCAAACGCGATGGCAAAACCTCGGAAGAATAATGTGACCACGCGCAACATAGTGCTGAAAATCGGCACGTACGACCGATTGCAGAAGTTCTTAGTTCAACTTGTCAGAGAAAGAGAGATTCCTAGGATATCTTTCGACGACGCCATAAATGAACTACTCGATAGAGCTGAAAGACAATGAGTGGGTCAGCTGCGGATGAGATTGCAATACCAGACAATCCGACGACTCACGAAGTCGATCTTCTGGTCCCCAGGCTAGCGAAGAACAAAACGGTTCTCGACGAGATCGAGCGCCGCGTTCAGACCATTCCTACGCACCACAAGTTGATCTTGGGAGATTCGAGGAAGCTCGTTGGAATCAAGGATTTATCTGTGCATCTGGTTGTGACATCGCCTCCCTATTGGAATTTGAAGCCCTACAACAAAACGCAAGGGCAGCTAGGCAACATCAAGAATTACGAACATTTTCTGGACGAACTCGACAACTGTTGGCGAGAATGCTTCAGGGTGCTTGTTCCCAGGGGAAGACTGGTCATTGTTGTCGGGGACGTTCTTCTCAGCAGGCGAAAACATCACAGGCATCAAGCGGTGCCTCTCCATGCAGACATTCAGATCAGATGCCGAAGATTAGGATTCGATAATCTAGCGCCTCTGTTCTGGTACAAGATAGCGAGTGCGAATTACGAGGCCCAAGGGAAGGGCAGAGGGTTCTTGGGCAAACCATACGAGCCAAATGCAATCGTGAAACACGACGTGGAGTACATCCTCATGGAGCGAAAACCTGGAAGCTATCGCAGCCCGAGTCCAAAGACGCGGCTGCTAAGCATAGTACCTGCAGAGAAACACTCTGTCTGGTTCTCTCAAATCTGGAATGACATAAAGGGAGAATCCACACGGCATCACCCTGCTCCTTTTCCTGAGGAACTCTCCAACCGTCTCATTCGCATGTTCAGCTTTGTCGGAGACACAGTGCTTGATCCTTTCGTAGGAACTGGCACAACAATGGTGGCAGCGGCACGCGCAGGACGCAACAGCATTGGCATCGAGATCGATCCCGCTTACTATGCTCTTGCGCGGGAGCGTCTCACAAAGGCGCTTCCCTCGATTACTGCGAAACGCACAGCTGAATTCTTGAAATGGTAGATCATATATCGGAATTTTGAGCGGACAAGAATCTTGATTGAGGAAATCCTACGGCAAAGTCAGAAGGAGAGAAGCGACCGAGTGGACGAGGTCTTCAAGGTCTTCCTCATTCTCAGCGCGTTCTATCTGACGCTTGTGCGCATTTCCCCTGGCATTGCTTCTTGGAGCGATCGGTTTCTGGTTTTCCTCGCAGCTTCGGCGATAGGCATCTGGGCGTTGGGTTATGGTAGGACAGGTCAACCGTATGCGGCGGAGCTGAAACTAACGGGTTGGCTCTTATGGGGCAACCAGATCACAATTCTACTGATCTTCTCGATATGGTTGGAATATCTTCATTTCTTCTTCAGCTTGGGGATTCAACCATATGTGCAATGGCCAACCGCATTCATATTGATGGGACTAGTCGCGGTTATCTGGTATCATAGAGACTCCCTGTATCCGAACGCGTTTAGGAAACCTATCGTACCTTTGGTGATAGGAATAGGCGTTGCCCTCTTCATCTCGTTCGCCTTGATCTATTGACTAGATTCAACTTCGTGGCGCGATTTCTGCGATTCAGGATCCAAAAGTCTGGTAGGAAAGAGTCTTATGAATTGCCATCGATCACAATCACATGAGAAATCGTCAGGTATCTCCCGTTGCGGCATAGGCCTTCGGGGGTTCAAATCCCCCCTCCCGCACTGCGACCTTCCCTCCGTAACATCCGCAGTTATCGCGGATGTCATCGTATGCGAATGAGTAGGGAGCACTGGCCGCCAGCATGCTCCTGCTAGCTTGTGGGGTGATGGTTCTTCATGCTTGGTCACGGGCCGACTCACCCTCTCTCCCCAGGGGGGTCCCGCCAGCTCAATATGTAGAATCAAGTCAGGAGAGCTAGGACGCTCCCTCGTCGCCTTCCACAGTTCTGACCCCTACCCTGCACGCGTTACCTTTGCTGGCTCAGACTCACGGCATGAATCGCTACGAATAGGTTCACGGGATCCTTGAGGAGCATGTGCGTCAATTGCATGACAGTAGAAACGAATTGCATGACAATTCAAACGAATCGTACATACGATTGGAACGGTTCCACGACCTTGTACACGGTGAACTTCGTGAACTCCTCGCCATCAAGCACGGTTGCCGCAAGGACTTAGCCTCGGCGGGTATGCTCTCGCATAGGGAATCAATCTTCCAGGTAAGGATGATTCTCATGGAGTTCGCGCATGGGTGTAATACACCCAAGAAAGGGTGGAATACACCCCACCAGCCGCGTCAAGACTCTCCTAGAAACTGCGGAGACCCAGACAGCGCTTGGCGCTAGGAGAAGGCTCTGTAGCTATAGTTGAGCGCCGTGAGAAACATTATCCGCCATGCGTCATCGGAAATGCCCGAAGTGGGGACATGGAGGTGTTGGGCGAACTCCAACCTGAAAGCTCAGAACACTCCCTAGCTGCTGACGATCAATGCTGATTCATCCAAGGTCCATCCAGGGAAACGCACGAAAATGAAAGTTGTCCGTCAGAGAACGTCGTACACAATGACTCGCTCAGGAGATTGCGAGGCTTATCCGAATCGCTTCGTCCACTTCTCTCATTTTCGCCTGAGACAAGGCACCGAGTTTCCGGACCATTCTCGACTTGTCAACCGTTCTGATCTGATTGAGAAGCACCGTGGAGTCCGAACCAAGTCCGGATTCCTTGGCTGTTATGTTGACTTCTGTAGGATACTTCTTAGCTCTAGGTGTGGAGGTGATTGGCGCCACGATCGTTAGAGGGCTGTACTTGTTGCCCACGTCGTTCTGTATGATCAATGCTGGGCGCATCTTCTTGATCTCACTGCCTGTCGTTGGATCCAGAGAGACGAGGTATATCTCGCCTCGCCGGATATCCATGTAGGTTCATGTCCCCGGAACTTACTGTGGCCACTCGGAGTCGGCAGTTTTCCACTCTTTGTTATGCGCTACTGCTTCTTTCGCTAGTTCGACGTATCCTTCTCGCAGAAGTTCGAACTGTCTGCCAGCATATGGCTTCAGTGCGGGCACTTCGACAAGACTCTTGACGTTACCCTCCAGAAGGCTTGCGAGGTACTTTTGAATCGAGACTTGCTTGAGCTTGCCTTGTCTGCCTCTCCGGATCTGAGGGTAGAAGATTAGCGGTTCGTCTCCATGGCAAAGAACAATGTGCGCGTATCGCAGCTCTTTGCTCCGTGAAGTCTGCGGCAGTCTGAGACCATATCTGACAGAGATATGGATGAGCTTCTCTTTGTGGTCGGAATCGTCATCAAAGATCTTTGTCTCAAAGGGGATGCTCAGATTCTCCTCCACCTTGGTCAGCAAGTCCTTCGTAGCAAGAGCGGACGGTGAAGTCTCTGATCCACGCGGGACACAGTAGCAATGTCGCAGACTCATCGGTGATCCCGCCCGAAGAAAGTGTTGCGGAGACATATTAGGATGGCCCCCGGGGTACCCCCGGGGGGCCCCCCTTCCTCTGACGCGGTCGGCTCATTCCCACCTCTACGCCCCAGGAGACAAACTATGGATGGGCTCTCTACCGGAGGCTCACGAGTCGAGGATGAGCGCTAACTGCCAAGTCTCAACATTGTCAGACTCCGGTCGACAGTGGCGTTGAGCATTGCGTTTCTGCCACCGGAGACGTGTCACGAGAATCCCTCCCTACGTATCAGGGCAGTTGTCAGACAAATCCCTGACCAGTCATGGAGAACGCTGAAATATCCTGTAACCGCACGGTTGGTCGTCTTAGCATGCAAGGGCAAAGGACCTAGTGGGTACCCAATCTGAGATCTTGGACGCCCCTCCCGCATATCACCGCTCGCCAGTGGCAATGCAGTCTAGAAGGCTGAGATAAGTTGCGTACTGTTGATGGGATAAGGTTGGGTTTTCGCTCAGACAGTGCCTCAGTGTTTTGAGCGACCGAACAGGTGACCCCGAGCTAGAGAACCCCATCGCCCCATCAGCTATTTATGCGAGTTTATGTATCTGTATAGAAACTGATCAGCTTGGCAATCGCGAGACACGTTAAGCGTTATGTCTATCCAGTTCAACTAGACGAAGAGGAACTGGAAGCACTTGACACGATAGCTGAGAGACTGCACAGTTCAAAGTCTGAGGCAATTAGGGAATCCATCAGGAATTATGCGGATCAGTTGAAGGGAACAGAGGTGATCAAGATTCGCGAAGTGTCCAGGCGCCAAGCCCGTAAGGAGATTCTTGACTTCCTAGAGAAGAATGAACGGGCATGGTCCTCGGAGATAGCCGACTCGCTCCGGATCGACCTGACACTCGTCAATAGTGTTTTGGAGGAGCTATGGAATGAAAAGCACGTCCAACCAGCAGCCTAGCAGACTTGTAGGCGAGCGACTTCGATGCGTCGGACGAAGGGTGTCCAAGCCACGCCTGATTCACTATACGCACGATCACCGGGCTGTGATGGTAGACATCGAAGGATACCCTGCGGTATGCGAAGTCGTAAGAGAGTGGAGAATCGTTCGAAAAAGATCCTAGTGGCGCAGAGAACAACTCTGATTTCCGTTGCATTACTCTCATCGCAGTTAGCTTTCTGCATCTAAACAGTACCATGAGTGAATCCGTGCGATTCTCATGTATGATAACGAGGGGGGAGAGGGAGAACTCCATCTGTAGGGGAGTTCAGGCGTGCCGATGTCTCATGCGCGATGGTTGAAACCCTAGACAGCCAACTCCGTTTCGTAACTTGCGATCACCGAGTGCCCACACAGTACGCGGAGAAGATCCTGATCCGTAGAGCCTAAGTGAGAGAACCAGAAACCTAGGATTTGACAATCATCGAAACTAGCTTTGGCGAGAGTAGTCATGCCTGAGGAACTCACGAGGGTAAACTTCACGAACTTGGGCAAGGTGCTGTATCCGGAGCTCGGGGTCACAAAAGCCCAGATCATCGAGTACTACATCAGACTCGCTCCAAGGATGCTGGGGCTGTTGGTCAATAGGCCGCTGTCGGTGACTAGATTTCCTGATGGCGTAGACAAGGAAGGCTTCTACGAGAAAGACGTCCCAATGGGCACCCCGTCTTGGGTGGAGACATTCAGGAGATACTCAGAGACAGCGGAGCGAGACCTCAACTACGTAGTGTGCAATGATCTTGATACACTTCTCTGGCTCGCCAACCTCGCCGCGCTGGAGATCCACATGACGCTTTCCAGAACGGATTCCTTCGAGAGCCCGGATCTTCTCTTGATTGATATCGATCCAGAGCCTCCCGTTGGCTATGATGATGTGGTCGAAGTCGCGCTCTTGCTTAGGGAAAAGCTGGAGGCGCTGGGCCTCAAATCCTACGTCAAGACTTCTGGCAAGAAAGGACTGCATGCAGTCATCCCTATCGTGCACGGGTACACGTTTCGGCAGACCCGAGAGTTCGTCCATCAAATCGGAAAACACCTAGCCAAAGAATCTGAGATCGTCGTCGCGGAATTCGCCAGGTCAAGAGAGCCCGGAACTGTCTTCATAGATTATCTGCAGAATTCGCACGGAAGGACAATGGTATGCCCGTATGGTTTGAGGGCAACCCCCAAGGCGACCGTATCAATGCCTTTGGAATGGAAAGACATCAGGAAGGGATTGAACCCCGAAGAGTTTAACATAACGACTGTCCGAGACATTGACCGCGTTCCGTGGCAGTATCTATTCCAGGACAAGCAGAAACTGGGATGAAATGGGATGACCAAAGAAGAGAAGAAAAGACCTCCGAGAAGGCCGTTCTGGAGCGGAAGCATAACCATAGGTCTAGTGAACGTCCCAGTCAAACTCTATACGATGATATTTGACAAGGGCTTCTCCTTCAGGTTCCTACACAGGGACGATGGTCAGCCGCTGAAGTACGAGAGGGTCTGCACTAAGGACGACAAGGTTGTTCCATGGGAAAGTGTCGCAAGAGGGTTCGAGGTCAGCAAGAATCGGTTTGTAATGGTTCAAGAAGATGAGCTGAAGGCAGCGAGGCCGGAGTCAAGCCGCACGATCCGGCTTCAGAAGTTCGTAGATTACCTTACGATCGATCCCATCTATCTCGATAGGCCCTACCTGCTGACTCCGGACAAGAGCGATGATGCCTACAGTCTCCTCCTCACCACTTTGAAGAAGATGGCCAAGGCGGGTGTCGGGACGATCGCGATTCGAGAGAAGGAGCATCCAGTTCTCGTGCATCCCTACAAGAACGCCCTCGTGTTAACCACGCTACGGTATGCGCACGAAATCGCCGATCCTGGCGATCTGGAAGAGCTACGTCAAGTCAAGGAGCCTACTAAGGAGGAGTTGGACCTTGCAAAGAGGATCGTAGTTGACCTCTCAGGGAAATTCGACATAACTGAGTATCGAGACAGCTACGGGGAAAAGATGAAGGCCTTGATCGAGAAGAAGATGAAGGGAGAAACCATCGTTTTTGAGCAGCCCGCGAAGGAAGAGGCGAAGGAACTGATGGTCGCCCTCCAAGAAACCCTCAAACAACTGAAGAAGAAATGAAGCGCGACCACCACAGTTACAGACCAATGCTCGCACAGGCCATACGAGCACCGTTCAGCTCTAAGGACTGGGTTTTCGAGATCAAATGGGATGGAATTAGAGCAATCAGCTACGTAGACGAGGAGCTCAGCATAACCAGCAGAAATGGCATGGAGCTGAAGCACAACTTTCCCGAGTTACATGAACTCAAGGATCTAACCCGGAACGCAGTCGTCGACGGCGAAATAGTCGTAATGAAAGATCAAAAGGCAGATTTCCAAGCCGTCTTGGAAAGAAGCAGGACTACCTCTCTTCGCGACATCGAGTATCTCTCCCACAGATCCCCCGCAACATACGTACTCTTTGACATACTCGAGAAGGACGGCAAAGCCCTAACTGATCTTCCTCTAGCCGAAAGAAAGAGGATTCTGAAGGATTCCGTGAGAGATGGAGAGCACGTCATAATATCAGTGTTCGAGGAAGAGGAAGGAGAATCCTACTACGAGGCAGCCATCAAGCGAGGCATAGAGGGCGTAGTAGCGAAGAGAAAAGACAGCCGATACGAGCTTGGCACCAAGAGCAGCAGCTGGCTGAAGATAAAGAGAGACTCACATCCTGCGACTGTGTGATCTTTGGATATGCGCGCGGACAAGGAAACAGGAAAAAGACCTTCGGGGCACTGATCCTAGGGCTGTACGATGCTGGAGTCCCTGCCTTTGTTGGAAAAGTTGGAACAGGTTTCTCGAAAGATGCGCTAGAACTACTGATGCAGGCCTTTCGCAGCTTGCAAGCGAAGGAGTCAACGCTCGGTCAGGTTGACGTTTCGGAACAGATCACTTGGCTCAACCCGATTCTTGTTTGCGAGATCGTCTATCAGTCAGTCACCAAAGACAGCAAGCTGCGTATGCCCAGATTCCGTAGGCTGAGATCTGACAAGACACCACCTGAGTGCACCTTCGACCAAATACGACCGTCCAGCCTGCAGGAGTATGTCTCCAAGAGGGACTTCAGCCTGACTCCCGAGCCCGTCGGCGCATTGAAGAAAGAGGAAGGCGCAACGTTCGTTGTGCAGGAACATCACGCCAGAAGGTTTCACTACGACTTCCGGTTGGAAAGACAGGGAGTCCTGAAGAGCTGGGCTGTTCCCAAAGGTCTCCCAACAAACCCTGGCGAGAAACGACTTGCGGTGGAGGTTGAGGATCACCCTCTGGAATACGGCAAATTCGAGGGAACAATTCCAGCCGGCCAGTACGGCGCCGGAGCCGTCAAGATATGGGACAAGGGCTCGTACGAGCCTGTCTTCTGGAAGGACGACGAAATCGAGGTTGTGCTCAACGGAGAAGTGCTCAGCGGTAGATACATCCTTGTAAGATTCAAGAGGGCAGGACAGAAGCAGTGGCTTCTGATCAAGGCAAAGGCAAGGGGTTGAAGTGGTAGCCAAAGTTCACATTGGAACAATGGGATGGAGCTACGACTTCTGGACGGGTAGCTTCTACCCAAAGGGCTTGGCATCAGAGGGCTTTCTCTCCGAATATGCAAACCACTTCCATACTGTGGAGGTAGACAACACATTCTACAGAATTCCCAGCAAAGACACCGTAGAGAATTGGAGAGACCAGACCCCGGCGGAGTTCGTGTTCTCCGTGAAGTTCCCCAGACGCATAACTCACGAAAAGATGCTGAAAGACTGCGAGGAGATCACGAAAGTATTCCTTGAAAGAGTATCTCTCTTGGGAGACAAACTCGGACCCTTACTGCTTCAATTTCCCTATGCATTCAAGCCTGAACACGCCGGTCTCTTGAGGGATTTCCTGTCCGCATTGCCCAGGACACGCCGATTCGTGGTGGAGGTTAGGAACAGGAAGCTGCTGCAGGAAGAATTCTACTCCCTGCTTAGGGAAAACGGGGCTGCCCTAGCCTTAGTAGAACAACCCTTCATGCCCGTCACTGATGTCAGGACTTCTGATCTCACCTACATACGATTGGAGGGCGATAGGAGGAAAGTCACCGGAACTTTGGGCAAGCCGGAGATCGACAGAACAGCTGACATCATGGGATGGGCGGAAAAGATCAAGAAGTTCATGGATCCATCGACAGACGTGTTCGTGTACTTCAGCAAGTTCTACTCAGGCTACCCTCCAGCCGATGCAAAGCGACTAATCGAACTCCTCTGAATCCACTGTCACCCTCTCTCTTGATTAGAAACGCTGCCAAGCAGTCAGGCATGGTGTAGTTGAATCATGAACGAGTTGCTTGCAGATTGTCCTGTCATCATAGACATACCGGTTGCGTGGGGAGAAATGGATTCTCTACGCCACGTCAACAACATCGTCTACTTCCGCTATTTCGAAAGCGCAAGAATCGCGTACTTTGAAAAGTTGAGGCTATGGGAGTTCATGAACCAAACCGGAATCGGACCAATTCTAGCTTCAATTCAATGCAAGTTCAAGATACCACTGACTTACCCTGACACAGTCTCTGTCGGGACACGGATTCCGAGAATCGAAGAAGACAGGTTTCTGATGGAGTATCGTGCCGTGAGCCACAAAGCTCAGGCAGTTGCGGCAGAGGGAGAAGGCGTGATAGTCTCATACAATTACAGCGAGAGCAAGAAGACGCCTTTGCCTGAGGAATTGAAGCAACGCATTCTAGCGCTGGAAGAGTCTGTGACTAAAGTCAAATGATCTCTTGGGGCGCACACACGACGGTGCTTCACTTTCTAGCTTTCTGGGCAGCAGCTTTTCTGCTTGCGTAGAGCATGATGAATATGCCCAGTAGCCCAATGGCACTCGCCACGCTGGTTGTCGCTTCTCCAAAGATGTGTCCATCTATCATCATAATGGCACCTGCCGCAAGCAATACTGCTGGTATTCCGAACAACACGTAATCCCACTTCTTCATTCCGATCTACCGCGCCATGTACGACGCAGGTTCGCCAATATCAATAGCAGGTATAGTAGTAGCAAAGGATCGAATAACAGAATGATGTTGAGTCTCCTAGTGCGCACACACGACAGCAGGACTAAATGCAACCCGTCCAGCGGTGTTTTGGTGGAGCTGGCTGTCAGTGAAATTCACGTATCTGACCTTTGATTGTTACGGGACGCTAATAGACTGGAGGAAGGGAATAGAAACTCATCTGGGTGAACTGCTCAGGAGGAACGGGCTACCTTCCAGTACAAGCGTCCATTCCCTCTATGTGAAGTTCGAGGCTGAAGAAGAGGGACAATACAAGTCTTACAGAGAAGTTCTGAGAGACACAGCAATCAAGGTCGCAGACCATCTCAATGTATCAATTGCAGAAAAGGAGGCAAAGATGTTCGCGGCAAGTGTCCCCTCCTGGCCTCCATTTAGTGACACGGTGGAAAGCTTGAAGGAGTTAGGAAGGAGAGGATGCAAACGGGTCATACTGTCAAATATTGATAGGGACATATTGAGGGAGACGATTCTTCAAAACAGTCTGGATGTTGATGGCTACATCACAGCCGAGGATGTTGGGTCGTACAAGCCTTCGTTTGGGCACTGGAGTAGATTCTTTGAGGTGTACAAGGCTAACAAAGAAACGACTCTTCATGTGGCACAGAGCATATATCACGATATCATTCCATGCAGTAAACTTGCTATCTCTACGGCGTGGATCAACAGGTATTCTGAAGCAAACCCACCAGGGATCAATCCAACTTACGTTTTCCGTGATCTCAGGAGTCTCATGCAACTTCTGA
>Ga0315296_10001426_pt1 | contig 20871 bp, 24 predicted proteins | sample YL17G14_18_MG_FD_203921 | JGI IMG/M metagenome (GOLD analysis project Ga0315296, IMG submission 203921) | Sediment microbial communities from Yellowstone Lake, YNP, Wyoming, USA - YL17G14_18 | ecosystem: Environmental > Aquatic > Freshwater > Lake > Sediment | place: USA: Wyoming | collected...
TTTAAAAACGGGTTTTTTAAACCCTTTATATAGATTGAAATCAAAATAAATCACATAGGTGACACCTATGTAAATTTAAAGAGGAGGTATGAGATGATAAAAAAAGTTTTGATTTTTCTGACTTTTCTGCTTTTTATCGGACCTTTCTTGATTGGACAAACCGAAAAAACAGCTGAGAAAGGGCAAAAACCGCCTGACGCCTGGATAAACTATGTGGAAGGGACCGATGGAATAATCCAGGGTCTTACCGGCTCAGAAAACTTGTCTGCGAATATCATCATTCAGCAAGGTGATAAGATTATCACCAACGACACGGTTGCGGAGATTTCCTTTGGGAAGGGGAATTATCTCAGGATTTGGAAAAACTCTGAGGTAAAATTTGTCGCTCTGGAAAATGCTGTGGTCTTAGACCTTACCGGCGATGCCTACTTGCGAATAGAAGATCTCAAAAAAGAATTTACTGTAAATTTTGCCGGCTCGACCTCAAAGATTTCAACCCCCGGTCTTTATCAGTTTACAAAAGAGAAAAATCAGGTTTTTGACCAATTCAACGAGAAAAGAGAAGAGGAACTGAAACCTGCGGAAAGTTCCCGTTTACCAGAAGAACTACAGGAATACGATTCAACCCTCAACCACCACGGTAAATGGGAGTACATCGAAGATAACTGGGGTTGGGTTCCTACAGTGGTCACTACTGATTGGCAACCATTTTCTCTCGGTTATTGGGACTGGTATCCTACCTGGGGTAATACCTGGATTTCCTATGAGCCTTGGGGCTGGGCAACTTATCATTACGGCGGCTGGTATTGGAGTCCATTATGGGGCTGGTATTGGCAACCAGGGATTTTTTGGAGCCCCGCTTGGGTATACTGGTGGCATGACAATGACTATTACGGGTGGGCTCCCCAAGGTTACAGAGATTGTCCCAAGGACAGAGCCTGGAGTTTCGTCAGAAAAGACCAGTTGAAGAAACACGGTTCCCAAGATCCTCAACGTACTTCTCAAAATATTTTGAGAAAAGACCAGTTGAAAAGGACTGTGAATCTCAGTTCTTCCCAGATTTCTCAGAGAGGCCCATCTGCCATTACCTCGATTGAAGGTAGGGGATTGATTTCTCTTTCTCCAGAGAAAATTACTGAGCGCGGAAAAATTTCCCAAGTAAAACCAAGGGAAAGATATTACCCTTTACGATTGACATCCTCGCAGAGACCTACGATAAGAACAGAGGATTCTCTCAAAACGTATCCTTCGAGATTAGGAAGAGAAAGCATTTCCAAACAAGGCCAAAGAGAAAAGTATTATCCTTCAAAATCAAGAAGGATAACAAGGGGAGAGAATAGAACTTCATGGAGAAGTTTCTTTGACCGACCCATTGACCGACCCAGCTCAAGTAGCTCAAGTTCACGAAGTCTCAGTATAACCAGGAGTCCTTCAAGAATTTCCTCTGGTCCAACCAAATCGGGTAGCAGTATTAGTCGAAGTTCTGCGCCGACAAGGTCCAGCGGACAAACAAGGTCCAGCAGTGGTTCCTCAAGATCCGCATCATCCGGAAGAGTCAGGAAAAAGTGACAAAAAAAAGGAGCTTAGCTCCTCAAAAGGGGTGATTCTGTGAATCTTTCACGGAACCACCCCTTTAACATTTTTATTAACTTTTTATTTGATTCTCTGGACGTATTCGCCGGTTTCGGTGTTTACTTCAATAATGTCGTTAACCTCGATAAATAGGGGAACATTTATTTTTGCTCCGGTCTCCAAAGTTACGGTTTTTGTTCCGGATTGAGCCCGGTTACCCTTAACTCCTGGCGGCGCCTCAATAACCAGCAATTGAATTTTTATGGGTAAAACGACATTAATAATTCTTCCCCGAAATTTAACTCCGGTTAATATTTGAGCCGGCTTCAAAAATTTACTACCCGGACCAGTTTGTTCTTCGTTTAATTCAAAGCGTGCCTTTGGATTTTCTGCTTCGGAAAAATAAAACCTGCCTCGAATAGAATAGAGGAATTTTACGTCAATTTTCTCAAGTTCGGCTTCTTCAAAAGTGTCTCCCAGATGAAAATTTCTTTCAAGAACCCTGCCGGTAATTAAATTCCGGATTTTTGTCTGAGCAACCGTAACATCCTGAGCTTTCCTCATTTGCTGGAATTCCAAAACTTCGTATGGCTCACCATCCAAAACAAATTGTACTCCTTTTCTAAGATCAAAATAACTTAACATACTCGCGAATTTTCACAAATCTACCACGAATATCACTAATTTAAAACTCGGTAATAATCGAGGCGCTTGTGTTTAAAATTGGCAACGATGCCTAATTTTAGATTTACCGCATCTAAATATCGTAAAACTTGTTTTATTTCATCTTCGGTGATTTTCCAAATTTTCTTCAATTCTAAAATAATTTTGTTATCAATAATGAAATCCACATAAAATTCTCCCAGGTCCTTATTTTCAAATTTTACATTGACTTTCTTTTCTTTTTGATAGGGGATATTTAACTCCTTCAATTTTATTTCAACAGCATTTTGATAATGTTTCTCTTGATATTTAGTTCCCAGTTTGTTATGTACTTCAAATAAAATGCCCATTATTTGGTAACTTAATTCTGGATAAAGTAATTTATCTTTAGTAGTATTCGTGAAATTGGTGGTAAATTTGTGCATATTAGTGAGTAATGCGCCATTCAATTTCTTGTTCTTTGCCGGCAAATTCCAGCCATTCGCCCTCAGGTGAAATAACATACCATTTTCTTTTGGTTTCTGACCAGACCATCGGGTTTCCCTGAAAATAGGGTTTTTTGACGATTTCTTTTGGTTTTAATCTGTCTAATTCAAGCCATTTTTTAAAAACCGTTTCAATGGCATAATCTAAGTTTCTCGATTTTGCCCATTCAGCCACTTTATCAATTGCTTCTTTGGCTTTTCTTACGGAACCCGCCAGTTCCAGAAGTTGCTTTGCCGGTCTGGTAAATCTGGAATAAATTATTTTTTTCTTTTTAGCATCCGTTTTAAGTTGTTGCAACGGTATGTCCTTTGTTTGAAAAAAATGGGTGATAATTTGCTGAATAGCGGTATCTTCTTTTAATTCTTCGAAATATTTAATCTTGTTTTTTTTCAAATACTCTTCAATTTTTTTAGCAATACTTTCGCCCACACCCGGTATTTCTTTTATTCCTTTTATTTTTTTTTCTTTATAAATTATTGAAATGTCTTTATCTAAATTTTCCAAAGATTGAGCCGCCCTTCTGTAAGCAGTAGGCTTAAAAGCTACGCCTTTTATTTCCAAAAGGTTTGCTATTTCATAAAATATTTTGGCAAGTTTTTTATTTAACATATCATTGATATTTCTCAACCGTAAATTTGTAAATTAAAATTTTCTCTTTTTGATGATTTATTCCTCCTTTCTGACAAGCGATTGAAATTTGCTGTTCAACCGTATCTACACCTTCCAAATCAGGAAGTAATAGCCCGGTTTTGTGCGGAACAATGCCATCAAATACGACATCTTTTTTATTTGAAAAGGCGAAAGGAGCTGTTTTTACAATTATACCAAACTTTTTCGGATTTAGTTCGCTTATATCTTTAACTGGTTCCGGTTTGCCCAGAATATAAACGGTGTAAGAAAGATAAGGAAATCCTTCTTCTTTAATTGGTCCGAATCGGTAATCTTCGGTGGCAGCCGCAATGGCATTATGTATGATTTCTTCAGCGATATTCTGACGAAGAGGTAGATAGGTGCCAATGCAACCCCGTAAATTCCCATCTTTCTCAATTGTCACAAAAGTCCCTGCCCGCCGAGTTAAAATTTCTTTTGGCAAATCAACAGGAGGTTCAATTATTTTCTTTTCCTTAACGTAAGTTTCAACTGAAAGTTTTGCTAATTCGGGTAAAGTCATAATTTTTCCAAAATTTTTAGATCTAGTTTATTGCTTTTTGTATCATAAACCGCGAAAGTGGGTTTAAATAATATGCCGGCTAAATTTCCGGGATTGACTAATCTCGTCTTTCCAATCTTTTCTTCCCAAGGTTTATGGGTGTGGCCATAAAACACCAAGTCATATTTTTGGCTTTTCGCTAAATTTCTGGCAATTTCTGGAAAATGAGTGAAGGCGATTTTCTTTCCGTTGATTTTTATTTGGCCAGATTTTTCAAAAACCTTGCCCCGTAGTAGAACTTCGTTCACTACGGGACTGCGCCCTAAGATTTTTTTAAGATAGAAGTTCTTACTTCGGGGCTTGCTTTTCGGTAAATCCTCAAAAGAATCTTCAGGAATCTTCGAAAAACTGGCATCGGCCTCGCTAAATAAAATATAAATTTTCCCCCGATATTCTTTCAAGCTATCTTTTAGGGTTTCCGGTTTGAAAATATCCCCGCAATGAATCAAAACCTTAATTTTCTCTTTTTTAATCCAGGAAGCCGCCTTTTTCAAATTCGCCAAATTGTCATGCGTATCGGAAATAATCGCAATTTTCATATTTTTTTACAATCTAATTTCTTTTTCCAGCCAAGCGATTTTTTGACCTTGTTTTCTTTGCCAGAAGATATCTTCCCAAAGATAATGAACCGTAAGTTGCTTGTATTTTCCGTACTTTTCGAAATGTTTTAACAATTTTTTGACCGGAACTGGACTTTTAGAACTTCTCTTAAAAAAGATTTTGGAATAAATTTTTTGTTCCCAAGGTGAAATATGGTTGAAAAAATCCCAATGATGAAAGACGTCGAAAAGCAAATACCAGACGGTTGCCGGTCCAACGCCGTAAAGTTTTAATAATTCTCTCATTTGCGTTTCCCTGTCTTTTTCTCTCAATTTCTGCTCATCAACCAAGTTTTGAACGAAGTAATTATCAATTTTCTTAATTGATTTTGCACGATAGCCAACTTTTAACATCCGCAGCTCTCCCTCGCTTATTTTTCGAAGTTTGCCCGGCTTCCAAAAGCACCATAATTTCTTGCCGTCAAAATCAAGCAGGGTCCCGTAATTTTCTAAAAGAGCTTGAAACATCTGAACGGAGCGTCTCACTGGAGCGTTCTGTAAAACTATCCCGATTATCAAATACTCATACAAAGAACTCGGGTGTCCCGGTCGCATTCCACGCCATTTCTTTAAAATGGGATAAAGAAAAACGTCTTTTTTGAAGGTTTTGTAAAAATCATCCAGTTCAAGGTTAAGATTATAACGATATTTAATTTCTTCAATCAGGGAATTAAGAAAGCTTTCGGAAGGTTTTTCTTTCGTATAAATCTTTATCTCAATCAGGGGACGATCAACGCTCCCTTTGTTGGTAAATTTAATCCCTAACAGTTTATTTTTCCAATTCCAAGTTTGCCAACGAACGCCCGGCTCCCAGTGATTGTCGCCTGAGGTAAAATGGTCTGGTTTGTGGAAAGTTGGGTCAAAAGCAAACGGCTTTGTTGGTTTAACTCGAATTATTTTAAATAATCTCAGTTTTACTGGTTCTTTCATTAATTTTTAACATTTATTTTATTATTTGTTTAATTCTCTCGGCCTCTCTTTCTATCGTTTCACCTTCGTATTCGCCAGAGTGAGCAGGCGCGCCTTCATAAATTGGTTTTTTCTGGTCTAAATGTAAATTAAAAAATAATTCTTGGGTTTCAGGATTAACTTTTAAGAAAATATGAAATCTCGGAAAATTGTCTACTCCCACAGGTTTAACAAAATTCATTTCTCCCGTTATTTTATTCTTATCTGAAAAATGATACCCAATCTTTCTCATTAAGTTATAAATATTTTCCTTAAATTGCCTTTGTAATATAAATTTCATTTTAATAGAGAATATTTTATTTCAGCCATTTTTCAAACCATTCAATAGTTAATTGGATTGCTTTTTGTTGAGCTTCTAAATTATAATCGGTGGTCCCGTCTTCATTTTTCCAGGCGTGACAAATATCTTTAATTTTCTCCAACTTTTTTGGTGCTTTTAAAATTTGAAATAATTTTTCAGAGTGACTGAATGGAACTACTTTATCATTTTCACCATGAATGATAAGAGTAGGGGAGTGGATTTTTTCTGCCCAAGGGATAACCGCTAAAGTTTTTAATTCCTCTACAAATTCTTTGCCGATTTTGTATTCTCTTCCATTACTTTTTCTTCCTTTTATAAAACCTGTTTTTGCTAATTCTTGGGTAGCTTCCTTTGAGAAAAATCTTTTGCCTAAATCGGTTTCTTTTTGAAACACACTGGGGTACCATAAAACTAAACATTTTATCCTTTCGTCACAACTGAGGATAGAAATAGTTCCTCCTATGCTTTCGCCAAGAAGGCTAATCTTTTTGTATTTCCTGGATATTTCGTTGATAATTAATTTTAAATCACTAACTTCTCCTTTTATAGTCATTTTGTGAAACTCGCTAAAATCATCAGTAGTAAACCTAAAATTGAATTTTAAGACAGCAAAATTTTTAGAAACTAATTTTTTAGCCAGCTTACTAAATAAACCGCCGGGACCATCTCTCGAACCAGTAAAACCATGAACTAAAATAATTACTGAATCGGTTTTATTTTCTGGTTTATATAAAATACCTTCTATTTTTTGTCTTTGATTTTCAAAATAAATTTTTTCTGATTTCATAATTTATTTTAAAACAAACTTTTTTATTTTATACCACCTTTTAGACTCGCCCTCAGTTAAGAATAAATGAATACTTTTTACCTTAAATTTCAGGTTAAATTCTCTGCCAATTTTCGAAATGACTCCCTTTTTTGTTTTAGAATTAAAATTTCCATACATTAGACTCAAATGCGGCATAAATTTTAGATCCTTTTCTCGATTAAAAATTTCTCTTGCTTTTAAATTGGCTTCCATTAATTCTTTTGTTTTTACTACTTTAATAAATAAACATCTAAAATATTCGTTAAGATAATCTACTTTTGTAAGTTTAATTTCAAAAGGCTGAATAAAAATTGCTAATTGAGAGGTTTTGAGCAAAATTTCTTTTTGGGATCCAACTACTAAACCTATTAATGTTACATGAGGTAAAAAATTTGGTGAAGAATACTCTTTATTTAGTTGAGAAATTATTTTGTTCAATTTGTTATAGATATTACCAGTTGGCATTAGCCAAAGAGAATATTTTTTTATTTTTTTCATAATTTAAAATTTGCGACTAAATAACCGACACCAAAAGGACCTTCGTAAGACAGGATTTCAGGCTGCCAAGCCTGCCCTGAGCTTGTCGAATGGGCTTCTAAAATTCCGAGTAAAAAACAAAAAGACCTTAGGCCACATTCGCCAGCTTCGGGAAACATCTCGTCTAATTTTAAGATTGTATCTATGTCTTTCTTTTTCAAGGATTCTATTAAAGTTTTATCAAATTTTGGGCCGTCGGGTTGAAACCCGTAAGGACCATCTGTCTTTAAGCAATGCGATAGGTCACCGGAAGCAATTAATGCGATTTTAGATTTTGGGATTTGGGATTTGTTTGAAAATTGAAAATTGGAAATTGGAAATTTGGTGCCCTTTTCGAAATAGAATTGCGGGGACTCTAAACCGATTAGAATTTTTTCAATATTTCCTTGAAAATTCTTCGCAAGAAAATATAAGGGCACCTCAAAGCCCCAGTCAGGATGGGGAGAGGAAATAATGATTAAATCTGGATTCATTTCTTTTAATTTCTTTCCTAGTTTTTCCAAAGCCTCAATTGTATTTTTAACCTGAGCCCTGTCTTTTTCAGAGCCTATAGTGGGTAGAATTATCGGCGGATGGGGAGAAATGCAAGCAAAAATAATCATAGAATTTAGAATTTAGAATATAGAATATAGGAATTAGTTAATAATAATATTAAGATTTTCGCCACATTTTGGGCACTTTCCTTTTTCATCATGGCGATGAATCATATAATTCATTCTGTTAATGGCCAAGGTGCCGCATTTTGGACAATAAGTATTTTCGGCTCGATGGCCGGGAACATTTCCAGTATAGACATATTTTAAATCCATATCTTTACCGATCTTGTAAGCCATTTCTAAAACTTCAACCGGGGTATCCGGTAAATGTTTCAATTTCCAGGAAATTGCTCCAGAAAATTGACTGATATGCCAGGGGGTTTCCGGACCCAATTCGGTTTTAATAAATTTGGCAATATCTTTGAATATTTCTTTGGAATCGCTCAGGGTGGGAATAACCAGGGTGGTAATTTCCACCCAGACGCCGGATTTTTTCATTAATTTTGCGGTATCTAAAACTGGTTGCAATCTCGCGCCGCAATTTTCTCGATAAAAATCATCAGAGAAACTTTTTATATCAATGTTATCGGCGTCGAGATAGGGGATAACCAATTTAGCTGATTCCGGAGACATAAAACCATTGGAAACAAAATTATTTTTTAATCCGGCTTTTTTTGCCAATTTCATTGTTTCCAAAGCATATTCCAGAAAAATTGTCGGTTCGGTATAAGTGTAGGAAATACTCGGCAATTTGTTTTTAAGGGCAATTTTCACAATTTTTTCTGGTGGTAAATCTTCGCCCAAAACAGGATTTTGCGGCTTGGGAGCCTGGGAAATGTCATAGTTCTGGCAATTTTTGCAGGAAAAATTACAGCCAACCGTGGCAATGGATAAAGATTGACTGCCGGGTAAAAAATGGAAAAATGGTTTTTTTTCAATTGGGTCAATATGGCAGGTAATGGCTTTGCCATAATTTAAAGCATACAGTTTTCCATCAATGTTTTCCCTTACTCCGCAGATTCCCCGTTTTCCCGGTGAAATAAAACAATAATGGGCACAATTTTGACATTGGACCCCTTTTTCTTTCTTTAGTTTTTTGTATAAATATGCCCCTATCATACCCCGTAGAGAAATTTCGACTTATTTCATAACTCATTATATTAAATTTAAGCCGAAATTTGTATTTATATACCCGGTAGATGAATTACGATTCGCTTAAAGATTTTAAATTTTTCCTTCAGAAAAACATTGTCGAAATTCTTCTACGGGGCATACTTCAATTTTAGCCATTTTTATGATAAAATTCAACTTATGAGGCATCGAATCTTTATTGCTATCAATTTACCCGAAAACATTAAAAAGAAGCTTGAAGATTTTCAATCAAAATGGCCGGAACTGCCAGTAAGGTGGACAAAACCAGAAAATTTACACATCACTCTGGTTTTTTTAGGTTATTTGACAGATGAAGAACTTTTGGAGGTTTGCAAAATTACTAAAGAAGTGGCCTCAAGAAATCAGTCATTTTTTATTGAACTTAAAAAAATTTATTATGGACCGCCAAAAAAACCGCCGAGAATGATCTGGGTGGAAGGGGAAAAAAGCTTAGAGTTGGGGAAATTACAAAAAGATTTAGAAAACTCTTTTTTAACCTCTCCGATTAAGGGAATTAAAGAACCTGAAATCAGACCTTATACTCTTCATATTACCCTGGGAAGAATTCGCCAATGGGAATTCAGGCGATTAGAACCAGAAGAAAGACCGGAAATTGACGAAGAAATTTCCCTGAGTTTTAAAGTTAATTCAATTGAGGTTATGGAAAGCCAACTTAAACGCGGTGGGACAGGATATGCGGCGTTAGAATCATTTTCGCTTAAATCATAAAATAAATTTTTATATGAAGAGACATTTCATTGGCATTGGCGGAATTGGAATTTCCGCTCTGGCTAAATATTATCTGGAAAAGGGCCACCAGGTTAGCGGCTCTGATTTAGTTTCATCGGAAATCACCGAAGCATTAAAAAAATCAGGGGCGAAAATATATATCGGAAAACACACTCCAAAAAATCTGCTAAAGGACGTTGATTTGGTAATTTACAGCCCGGCCGTTCAAAAGAACAACCCTGAATTACTAAAAGCCTACAAACTAAAAACTACAAACTACAAACTACAAGTAATGAGTTATCCTGAGGCATTGGGTGAATTAACCAAAAAATATTTTACCATTGCTGTTTCCGGAATGCATGGTAAAAGTACCACTACGGCGATGATAGGGCTTTTGTTAGTCAAGGCAGGTTTTGACCCAACAGTAATTGTAGGGACAAAATTAAAAGAGTTCGGAGACAGTAATTGTAGGGTAGGGAAGTCCCGATATTTGGTAATCGAGGCTGATGAACATATGGCTTCTTTTTTAAATTACTGGCCAAAAATAATTGTTTTGACCAATATTGAAAAGGACCATCTCGATTATTATAAAAACCTAAAAAATATTTTAAAAACTTTTAGAAAATACATCTCCCATTTACCAAAAGATGGTATTTTAGTAGCAAATTGGAATGATAAAAATATCCGATGGATATTAAATCCAAAATCCAAAATCCAAAATCCAAAAAAAAACCAAAAACCAAAATCCAAAATTCTAAAATATTTTTTAAAACAAAGGGAGGCTAAAAAATTAAGGAGAATTTTGAAGGTTCCGGGGGATTATAATGTTTCCAACGCCTTAGCGGCTTTGGCAGTGGCTCGAATTTTAAAGATTCCAGATAAAGTATCTTTTAAAGCGCTATCCGAATATAAAGGAGCCTGGCGTCGTTTTGAAATAAAATACACGAATTTACACAAATCTGAACACAAATCTACACGAATAACAATAATTAACGATTATGCTCACCATCCCACAGAAATTGAGGCGACTTTGATGGCGGCTCGGGAAAAATATCCGAGAAAAAAAATCTGGTGTATTTTTCAGCCCCACCAGTATCAGAGAACATTTTATTTATTTAAAGATTTTATTAAGGTTTTAGGTCGGGTTCCAATTGATAAATTGATAATTACTGATATTTTTGATGTGGCGGGGAGAGAGAATAAAGAGAAAAAGAGAAAAGTAAGCTCAAAAAAGTTAATTAAAGCGATTAAGAAACCCTGGATAATTTATCTGTCCAAAAATAAAATTTTGAGTTATTTAAAGAAAAATCTAAAAAATGGGGAAGTGGTGATAATTATGGGAGCGGGAGATATATACAAATTAAGTGAAAAATTTAAAGTTTAAAGTTGAAAGTAGAAAATTTGGTGCTTGCCCCCACACCTAATTAGGTGTGGGGGTTGACAGAAAATTTTTAAAGGAAGAAAATAAAAATAGAAATTCATTTTTAAAGGTCGGAAATTTTAATACCTAAACTTAATTTCTAATATGAACCTAATTTGGATAATTGTAATAATAGCAGTAGTAGTCATTGGTTTGGTTGCTTTACTCCTGGGCTGTTGTGGAAAAAAGAAGAAATCTCTGGCTCAAAAATCATCAGAAGACCAAATAGATTCACCTCCACCAGCAACGCCGGGAATGTAAAATTATAATAGAAATTTAAAAAAGACGTCCTTTCTTCAAATTTTCAAATCGGACGTCTTTTGGTTTAAATTAATTTATATTGTCATTTCTCTTTAAAAGTAGTAAAATAAGCAATAATGAAAAGGACTTTCAATAAAGATACAATCAAATATATCGGAAAGAGGGTTATGGTTTGCGGATGGGTGAATTCAAGACGAGACCACGGCGGAGTAGTGTTTTTGGATTTGCGCGACAGCACAGGAATTTTACAAATAGTTTGTAAACCTGATTTAGTAAAGGACGTTAAAGAAGAATATGTTCTGGAAATTGAAGGAAGGGTAGGGGAAAGGCCGATTAAAATGATAAATCCCGAACTTGAAACTGGAAAAATAGAATTACAGGCAGAGGGTATTAAAATTTTATCCAAAGCAGAGCCACTTCCCTTTGATATAAAAGACCTAAAGGCAACTCTACCCGTTATTCTGGATTATCGACCTTTAACTCTAAGAAATCCGAAAATTAGGGCGATTTTTAAAATAGAAGAAGAGATAGTGAATAGTTTTCGTAACACCCTGAAGAATTTAGGGTTTTTCGAATTTCAGGCACCGACCATTGTTGCTTCAGCAACCGAAGGGGGCGCTGAACTTTTTCCTATTCGGTATTACAAATATAATGCCTATTTAGCCCAGAGTCCACAACTTTACAAACAAATCTTAGTCGGTGTTTTTGAAAAAGTCTTTACGATTACAAAAGCTTATAGGGCAGAGCCGAGCATTACTACTCGTCATATTTCTGAATATATTAGTTTAGATGCCGAGATGGGGTTTATAAATTCGTGGGAAGATTTGATGGATACTTGCGAGATTGTAATCAAGAATATCTTTTCCGGTCTTCAGAAAAATTGCCAAAAAGAACTAAAAATATGGAAAACCGTTATGCCGCAATTGAGTGGAAAAATTCCTCGAATAAAAATGCGTCAAGCCCAAGAAATTATTTTTCAAAGAACGAGAAGAGATAATAGAAAAGAAACGGATTTGGGGCCAGAAGACGAGAGAGAAATTTGTGAATTCGCAAAGGAAAAATATGGCTCAGAACTTATTTTTATTACTCATTATCCTACAAAGAAAAGACCCTTTTATACTTATCCTGATCCCGAGGATGAAAATTATACTTTAAGTTTTGACCTTTTATGTCGGGGGTTAGAAATAGTAACCGGTAGTCAAAGGATACACGAATACGAAAAATTATTAAAAAGTATTAAAAAATTTGGTTTAAATCCTAAAGCATTTCAATTTTACTTACAGACATTTAAATATGGTATGCCCCCCGAAGGAGGATTTTGTATTGGTGGAGAAAGAATAACCAAACAGATTTTGAAGCTGGAAAATGTTCGTGAAGCCAGTCTGTTCCCCCGAGACATGGAGAGAATTGACCAGAGACTCTCACTTTTACAATCAAAAAAGAAAATTAAAAAATCTAAAAAATGACAAGGGGAATAAAAATTTTTTTCATTGTTTTTATCTTGAGTTTACCTTTCTGGTGGGGAGCAAATGATTTTCAAAAAAAATTTGAAGATTTTTTATTTTGGGAAAAAATGGCTGATAATTCCCAGTTATTGACTGCTCAGTTAATTCAAGAGGAAAAATTGGAAAAAATGAAGCCGATTAGAGAGTGGCAGATTGGAGATTTGGACATTGGAGCAACATCGGGAATTTCGGTTTTTGTTAATTCCAATGGTTCTGGAAAAATCCTTTTTGAAAAAGAAATTGATAAAGTCCTACCCATTGCTTCTCTGATAAAGTTAATGACTGCCGATATTGTTTGGGAAGATTATGACCCTTCTCTAATAGTTGAAATTACCAAACTTAAAGACTTAGGAAATTTTAAGATTGGCGAAAAATTTTCAGTCGGAGCCCTACTTTACCCTCTTTTAATGGAATCAAGTAATGATGCAGCCGTTGCTCTGGCTCAGATTATTGGAGAAAAATCTTTTGTTGATTTAATGAATCTGGAGGCTAAAAATTTGGGGATGGAAAATACCAATTTTGTAAATCCCACCGGCCTTGACCCTGATAATCCCGGAGAGCCAAAAAACTATTCAACCGTTGAAGATTTGGTGAAATTAACTATCCATTTGTTAAAGACAAAACCAAAAATTATGGAAATTTTGGCTACTCCTGAAATTGATTTTTATACTCCAGAGGGAGTCTTTCACCACAAACTCAAAAATACCAATCAACTTTTAAATGAAATTGACGGGATAATCGGAGGAAAAACCGGCTGGACCGATGAAGCCCAGGGCTGTCTTCTTTTAGTGACAATCGCCCCTAAAAATAGGGGAGAGATAATCAATGTAATTTTGGGTTCAGAAAACCGTTTTGAGGAGATGAAAAACTTAATTAACTGGATAAATTCTGCCTATCGCTGGTAATATGACTCTTTTTACTTTCAACATAATAAAAATTTTCGTTCTGGCTGCCCTTTCCGCTTTGATAGGAATGATTTTTGCTCCCATTCTAATCAGGTTTTTAAATAAGATTAAATTCTGGAAAAAAGAGGGGAGGAAAAAAGCAATTAGCGGAGAAGATGCCGAAGTTTTTTACTCTCTGCACAAAGAAAGAGAGGTGAGCCGTCCCCGAGGAGGCGGTTTTTTAATTTGGATTTCAATTTTAGTTTTAATAATTTTATTTTTTTTATTGGCTAAGTTTTCCGGCATCTGGTGGTTAAAGAGATTAGATTTTTTATCCCGAAACGAAACCTGGCTGCCTCTTTTTACCCTGGTGGCAGGTTCAATCGTTGGACTTTTTGATGATATCTTACAGGTCTTCGGTTCATCTTCAAACAATAATGAAATTAAAAAACCAATTGTTTTTAAATTAGCAAAATCGATATTTCTATGGATTAGTGGTAGGGGAAAATATATCGGAGGAGGGATGAGATTTACCAGAAGATTAATAATTATCATTTTAATTGGTTTAATTGGGGGACTCTGGTTTTATTATAAATTAGGCTGGAATTCAGTTCATATTCCTTTAATTTTTAATTTTCCAATTGGAATTGATTTAAATGTTGGAATTTGGATAATACCTCTTTTTATTTTAGTGATGGTGGCTTGCTGGTCAGGAGGAATAGTTGATGGATTGGATGGTTTATCCGGCGGTGTTTTTGCCTCAATTTTCGGAGCCTTTTCAATTATTGCCTTTTCCCTGGGAAAAGTAGATTTGGCTGTCTTTTGCGCGGTTATTTTTGGCAGTCTTTTTGCCTTTTTGTGGTACAATATCCCACCAGCCCGATTTTATATGGGAGAAACGGGAATTCTGGGACTGACTTCAACCATGGCCGTGGTGGCTTTTTTAACCGATTCGATAGTGGTTTTGCCGATTGTGGCCGGTCTTTTGGTAATTGAGGTGGGGTCGGTAATTTTACAATTATTATCAAAAAGATTTCGCCACAAAAAAATCTGGTTATCTACCCCTATCCATCACCATTTTGAAGCCAAGGGTTGGCCTCCTTATCAAATAACGATGAGATTCTGGATAATCAGCATTATTTTCGCCATTTTAGGAGTAGTCATCCGACTCTTAGGATAAAATAAGCCTTACAGACGCCCGACGTCCGACGTCGGGCAATTTTTATACAAATAAAAAATGGGTTGAGACTGGTGTTTCCTGTCTCAACCCATTTTGCTTCTCGTTTTACCAATTGAGGCAAAACCTGGGCAGGATCTATCGAGATCCGATCTCGATAGATTTAATGACTCTAATTTATTAGAGTCCATTCCCCGGTTTTCAACTTTGTTTCGGCTAACCTTTTAGGAACGAGTATTCCCACGTACAATCTGGGTGCCAAGCTTCCTGTTCCAGGTCCGAGTGTAACATTGAGATACTGTGCTTCTGGAAAACTTGGATTAACAGCAAAAAAATAAACTTTCTCCCCTTTTTCAAAAGAATAACCGTTGGGGGGTAAAAATCCGGGCAAAACAAGAACCGGAACGTTCTGGAATCGGTCAAGACTATCGCTATCCTTAGGATGGCTTACTCTGATAAATCCGATTTGTTCATCAACAGCCGGGCTAAGAATATATTTTGTAAGCGTAAACCCTTCGGAAACCTGGCCCTGCCAGACATCTGTGACCTTGTATTCCCTGATAAAAGGTTTCTCGTCTTCCTTTCTCGCCTTACAGGCGAAATTAAAAACCAGGGCCAAAACTGTGAAAAGAACCCAAAAATATTTTTTCATCGTAACCTCCTTTATATTGAAATAATATCACATCTTATATAATTTGTCAATAGGGAAAGAGGGAAGATGATTATAGGTTTTTATCTCCGCTTTTTTTTAGGGCGTTTTTGTGATATTCTGAAATTGAAATCACTAACAGAGGACGGGCCTCTGTTTTTTATTCTACCTATTATTCTTGACAAAATTATAATAACATGCTATACTTTAAATATAAGGAGGTATTTAACAAATGAATAAAAGATTGATTTTAGGCGTATTGATTATTTTCTTGTTTTCTTTTTCTTTACCGGTTTTTGCCCAAGAAAAGAAGGATGAAGTGTCGTATTTGGAAAAAGCGTATTTCGGTGCGCTTTATATAGGTTCGATGGATAAAAACTATTACCAATTCCAACACGACATTTTGCCTCTTGCCGCGGTAAAGACGATATTTCCTGTAGCATCCGGTCATTTACGTTCACGGGTATTCTATGACTTTAAAAAACCCAAAGCTCATCTCTGGTGGATGAAAAAGATTTCTTCTTTCGAATTTGATCTCGGATACTTCTCCAGGCCTATAGCAATAATCAACAGGCCTGAGCCGGTTTCAAGCGACTTCAATTTCGAACCACCCAGTAGGGCTGTTATCCCCGGAGCTGCTTTCGGTGCTTTGGGAAGGATAAGGTCTCAAAGATTCGGCAGTGATCTGATGCTCGGCCTGTATAAGACACGCAAAGATTCCGTAGAGTTCAATTTTGGATTCCAACAGAATGTTAACTGGTCTGTTTTTCGAAAAATTGGGATCTCGGGCTGCAGCGACGGGAAATTTAATGGATTGGCATTAAACGCCGATTTGGGAAAGGCCTCATTGCTGTTTTTCAGTGGCAGAGATATAAATTCCGTAAGAACGTATTCGGGGTCTATTAATCTTAACCCAACTGAAAACACGGGCCTCTGGATTCTGTTCATTAATAAGGATGAAAAATGGCAGCAGATCCAGATCGGAGCCTGTAAGTTGTTCTCGGAAAAAGTTAGCGTGCCGATTCATTATCTTCTGGGTATTGCTTATAATTACTCAGAAGCAAGGCCGGACTCCATCGATATTTATTTACAGGTGTGGCTGGAAAGGAAATAGGCCAGAAGAACAATCAAAACGCAAAGTCATCAAGAAAGGAGGTTTCTCCCCGAAGAAACCTCCTCTTTTTTTGGGATAAAAATAATTTTTATACAAATAAAAAATGGGTTGAGACTGGTGTTTCCTGTCTCAACCCATTTTGCTTCTCGGTTTGCTTCTTGGCTATTTTTTGCCGATTGAAGCGAAATCCGGGTAGTCTTTCCAACTTTTTTCGATTGCCTGGTCTTCGTATGGTTTTTTTATAATAACATCGCCATCCCGGAAAACCGTATAACGAAGCGGTCCCTTTCTCATACCATTTTTTATAGTTACCCAAACTACCACTCTACCATAAGAATTGAGATAAACGTCAAACTCTTTAATTTCTGCGGCGACAACAGCTTCTTTTACTGCTCCGCAAACCGCAATCAGTTGGTGTTGGAAATTTTCGACCCTCTCTTCGGTTTTTATATTTTGAATTCTTAGAGCAACAGCTAAAATCATCAATAGAGCTATGCTAATAAATATTATCCCAGCGGAAAGATTCTTTTTCTTTTTCATTGTAAATAAACCTCCTTTCTATCATAAAAATATCACATCTTACATAATTTGTCAATAGGGAAATCGCCCGACGTCGGACGTCGGGCAGCAGCTTTCATACCCGCTTTTTTTTTGGCTATTTTTGTGATATTCTTTAATTAGAATGAGATTAGAATATCTAAAAAACGCAAGGATTTTAATCCTGGGGTTTGGGAAAGAGGGGATAGACACCCTTTTGTTTTTGAGAAGGTTGTTTCCGAAAAAAATTTTAGGGATAGCGGACCAGAAAGAATTTTCAATTTTCAATTCTCAATTTCCAAAATTAGTTAAAAAAGAAAAGAAAGTTAGATTACATTTGGGGAAAAATTACCTTAAATCTCTTAAAAATTACGATATTATAATTAAGTCGCCCGGTATTCCCATTCATTTGCCGGAAGTTGAAAGAGTATTCAAAAAGGGGAAAATTACCTCCCAGACAGAAATTTTTTTTAGAAATTGTCCGGGAAAAATTGTCGGAGTTACCGGAACCAAAGGAAAGGGGACTACTGCCTCTTTAATTTATGAAATTTTAAGGGAAGGAGGGGTGAAAGCTCATCTGGTGGGGAATATTGAAAAGCCGGTTTTACAATATTTATTTTCAGCCACCAAAAAGGACGTTTTTGTTTTTGAATTATCCAGTCATCAACTCTACAAATTAAGGAAATCTCCTCAGATTGCCGTTTTTTTGAATTTATATCCGGCTCATCTGGAGTTTTTTAAAAATTTTAAGGAATATATTTTGGCTAAAACAAATATCGTTCGTTATCAAAACAAAAGTGATTATTTTATTTACAATTCTGGAGATAAAATTGTCAGAGAAATTGCCAAAAAATCAAGGGCAAAAAAAATTCCTATTCCTACTAAATTAGGAATTTTTAAAAATCTAAGAATGCCTTTAATCGGGAAATTTAATCTTTTAAATGTGGTGGCGGCAATTGAGGTGGGGAAGTTATTTAAAATTTCAAAAGAAAAAATTATCAAAGGAATTAAAAATTTTAAACCCTTACCTCACCGATTAGAATTTGTTGGCAAATACCGGGGAATTAAATTTTATAATGATTCTCTGGCAACCATTCCCGAAAGTTCAATTGCTGCTATTGAGGCCTTGGGTAATAAAGTGGGAACCGTTATTTTAGGGGGGTCGGAAAGCAATGTTGATATTGGAAATCTGGCAAAAAAAATCCTGAAAAGTAAGATAAATAATTTAATTTTTTTTCCCACTACCGGAGAAAAAATCTGGAAATCCATTCGACAGGCTCAGGATAAAGTCCTTCAACAAAACCGGAATAGGGGATTACCTAAACATCTCGTGGTGAGTCGCATCGAACCATTTTTTGTTAATAATATGAAAAATGCCGTAAATTTGGCTTATAAACATACAGGAAAAGGAAAAATTTGTCTTCTTTCTCCGGCTTATCCTAGTTTCAGCCTTTTTAAAGATTACAAAGAAAGAGGTAATTTATTTAAGAAGTTTGTTAAAAATTATGCCAAAAGAAAATAGACGCCCAGATTATGTTTTGCTTGGAATATCGGCAGTATTGTTGGTTTTGGGAATGGTGATGATTTTCAGCGTTTCAGCTTCTCTTTCTCAAGAAAAATTCGGTAACACCTATTATTTTTTGAAACACCAGGTTCTTTTCGGATTAATTCCCGGTTTGATTCTGGCTTTTCTGGTGTTTAAAATACCTTTATATTTTTTTAAGAAATGGGCTCCCTTTTTGCTTTTAATAAATCTGATTTTAGTAGCCGCCGTTTTCTCCACCAAGGTTGGTACCACTTTTGGCGGAGCTAGTCGCTGGATTGCTTTTGGCCCGATTTCTTTTCAGCCGTCGGAATTATTAAAACTGACTTTTATTCTTTATTTAGCCAGTTGGCTGACTAGCCGGACAGAAAAAATACCCGAATTTAAAAAAAGAAGGGTATTTAACCAGACCTTTATTGCTTTTATTTTTATAATCGGTTTAATCAGCGCCTTGTTAATTTTTCAACCCGATGTCAGTACTTTAGGGATAATTATTTTTGTTGGGCTTTTAATGTATTTTTTTTCCGGCACACCTCTCTGGCATACTATTTTTTTGATTTTAATGGGGTTGGGAAGCTTAAGCGCCCTAATAAAGTTCAAACCTTATCGATTCAACAGACTTTTAGTTTTTCTTAGACCGGAAACTGACCCCATGGGAATTGGTTACCAGATAAAACAGGCTTTAATTACAGTAGGGTCAGGCGGACTTTTTGGTTTAGGTCTTGGAATGTCCCATCAAAAATTTGGTTTTTTACCCCAACCAATCTCGGATTCAATTTTTAGCATATTTGCCGAAGAAACAGGGTTTTTGGGTTCGGCGATTTTACTCTTTCTTTTTTTAATATTTTTCTGGCGGGGGCTTAAAATTTCAAAAGAATCACCGGATAAGTTCTCTCAAATGGTGGCTTTAGGAATAAGTCTCTGGATAATTATGCAGTCTTTTGTTAATATAGGTTCAATGATAGGAATTTTGCCTCTGAGCGGCATTCCTTTGCCGTTTATCAGTTATGGCGGGACCCATTTTGTGGCTGAGATGGTTGGAATAGGGATACTTTTGAATATCTCAAAAACCACGCGATACTAATTTATGAAGATTTTATTTACCGGCGGTGGTACCGCCGGTCATATTAACCCAATTATTGCAATTTCTCGGAAGATAAAAGAAATTTATCCTCAGGAGGATATTCGGTTTTTTTACATCGGACCTAAAGATAATTTTGCCGAAAATTTACTTTCCCAGGAAGGATTTAAAATAAAGACAATTAGTTCCGGAAAAATCAGGAGATATCTCGGATTCCAGAGTTTTTTTCAAAACATTTCCGATATTTTATTTAAAATTCCGGTCGGTTTTTTTCAGGCTCTTTTTTATATTTTTATATTTTCTCCCGATCTCATTTTCAGCAAAGGAGGATACGGTTCCATACCAGTGGTTCTGGCTGGCTGGTTATTAATGGTGCCGATTTTTTTTCACGAATCAGACGTTTCTCTTGGTGCGGCCAACAGATTAATGAGCCGGTTTGCTTTGGAAATTTTTATTTCCTTTCCCTTTGAGAAAATGGATTACTTTTTACCGCACAAAATGATTTCGGTCGGCAATCCCATCCGGAGCGAAATTCTAGGAGGGGAGGAAGAAGAAGCCAGAAAAATATTTAATTTAACGGGAGGAAAACCGGTCATTTTAATTCTGGGCGGTTCCCAGGGTTCTCAAAGAATTAACGATTTGATTCTGGAGATTTTACCGGAAATTCTGATAAATTTTGAATTAATTCATCAGTGCGGGGAGAAAAATTTTCAACAGGTTGAGGCGGAAGCAAAGGTGATGATTGATGAAAGTCTGGGAAAATATTACCATCTTTTTCCCTTTTTGGGAGAAAATGAATTAAAAAATGCTTACAAAATTGCTGATTTAATTGTTTCCCGGGCAGGGTCAGGAAGTATTTTTGAAATTGCCGCTCTGGCGAAGCCCAGCATTTTAATTCCTTTGCCCGAGGCTGCCCAGGACCATCAGATAAAAAATGCCTATACCTATGCTGACCGGGGAGCCTGCATTGTGATTGAAGAAGCCAATTTAACGCCCCACTTTTTCCTGGAAAGATTAAAGAGTTTATTTTCTCAACCTGAAAGATTAAGAGAAATGGCTGAAAATGCTCAATTTTTTTCAAGACCCCAGGCGGCCAGAATAATTGCTGAATATATTATTGGATATTTGAGTCAATAAA
>Ga0315296_10001427_pt1 | contig 20868 bp, 17 predicted proteins | sample YL17G14_18_MG_FD_203921 | JGI IMG/M metagenome (GOLD analysis project Ga0315296, IMG submission 203921) | Sediment microbial communities from Yellowstone Lake, YNP, Wyoming, USA - YL17G14_18 | ecosystem: Environmental > Aquatic > Freshwater > Lake > Sediment | place: USA: Wyoming | collected...
CGACTCGCAGTCTACGCGACGCTCTGGCACACTCTGAAGACGATGGTACTCTTGTTCAACCCAGTCACACCATACCTAAGTGAAGCTCTACACCAGAAAGTCTACAGACAACTGGATCCGACCCTGCCGGAAACGGTGAACCTTGAAAGCTGGCCCCAGGCCGAAGAGAAACTGAAGAACAAGAAAGTAGAGGAAGAATTTCAAACTCTGTTCAAATGCGTCTCACTAGTTTACGCTGCAAGGCAAGGTGCTGGACTGAAGAGAAGATGGCCCCTCAATAAACTTGTCGTAGTTGCACCAGAGGAAGTGTTGGCCGCTCTGAAGAATGTGCAAGAACTTTTCCTTGAACTCATAAACGTCAAAGCAGCAGAATTCACAGCCGAAAGAACCAAGGAGCAGGGCAGCCTTGATGGGTGGGCACCTGCATCTGAAGGATGCATACAGGTTTTCCTAGACGTACGCCGTGATGAGGCTCTGCTCGGCGCTGGAATAATGCGAGACCTAGCTCGCAGAGTACAAGCCTTGAGAAAGGAGCTCGGATACATGCCGACCGATGTGTTAGAGGCAGTGTATCTATCGGACCTTGACGACCAGAGCATAAAATTGCTCAAACCTTTCGTTGCCGAAATGAAGGAGCTTGTGCGCGCCAAAGACGTACATCTGCAGAAAGACCGCGAGCAGAAGAATGTGCAATGGCATGAATCTCAATTGGACGAGAAGAAAGTGACGATAGCCATTCTGGACAAAAGAGAAAAGTAGGCCAGTTCTCAAACATGAGTGCGTGCTAGATGTATGCCTTTGCCTCAACAATAATAATCCTGATCATCTTTAGGCCTGCTGTGATATTCTCCGCTTTGCTCTATTATTGGATGGAAAAACACTCTCGGAAGGATGACTGGTTGTCTCGGATACGCGAGTACCGGCTTCCGATCTGAATTTTCCCAAGCGTAGGCTACACAATCGCAGGCATATGCATTTAAGAGATCTGAATACTGTTTGAAAGAAAAAGTAGGGTGTGCAAGATTCCGTAGTATGCTATGGATTGGTTGCTTTTTGGGTTGTCGGCTTCGGTGCTTCTTTCTTCATTGCGCTCCATGCAGCCAGTATGATGCCTACAAGTCCTATGATTCCAACTGCGCCGTAGAAATACCATTTGTAGCCTTCGGTTCCGTAGAAATTGTACATGCTGAAGTGCTGCATTACGCCGAGGATCAATGCGATGATGATGAGAACTATGCCGAGAATCGCGATTTTCATGTCCATATGTTTACGCCTCCTTGTCCTTTGTAGGGAAGAACTATATAAACAAAAGTATGGTATGAGTGGTTCGGTCTAGGACTTTCTAGAGCGCTAGAAACCAAAGTCAGGGCTTCGAGGAATCACGGTAGGTTCTTTAATCTATTCTTGACTGCATGGAAACGCAAAACATAAAACCAAGCTCAGGTTTTCTTACCGAGGGTTCTTTTCGGAAAGAAGCCTAAGGGGGCCGGTAGTTCAGTCTGGTATGAACGCCGCATTCGCAATGCGGAAGTCGCGGGTTCAAATCCCGCCCGGTCCACTCCTTTGATAACGAAAGGCGCAGTCAGACAGAACTATCAGAAGATGGGCATATCCGATGCTTGCTGTTCACATTCAGAATGCACCATCTGCCTAAGTACTAAAGAACATGCGAGAGCCTAGATCGCAGCTTAATACACTGTGCTGACTCTTGCGCACTACTTCAAGAAGAGCATTACCAAGCCGATTAAAGCAACTATTCCCGTGACTACCACTGCTGCCAAAGAAACCGTATCACGGAGGGCATAGTAAGCCCCCGCAGTCCAGAATGTCAACAATCCACCCAATACAAGGAGCATTACGCCTATAGCGTGTTTAGTTTCTGTGTCCACCTTTTTTCATTCCTCCTCAATCATCAATACCATGTTACACGGAAATGGAGACTATAGTGTTGCCTCTCTTTTTCTCCTTTTCGGTTAATCCAATTCAATTCGCTAGTAACATTTATTTCTGTCGGACAAATCGGCGTTGCTTCCTGAAAATCCGCCCAGTTCCTCATATTAATGACCTTACACTAGCTGGAAAACGCTTTTAACACGAAGCGAGCCTTTTAGGTTCGGAGTGCGCTCACTAGAAATGGTTAATGGCGTAGAAAGCGCCATTTGGAAAAGTCTGCATGATCATTTGTGAAATGGAGGAATAGAAGTGTCATACAGTTTCAACATACCTTACCGCGAGAACAAGAAACTTGAAAAGGTCATGGAACAAGTGAAGAAAGACGTTAAACTGCACACACTCTGGAGGTGTGCAAACGTGATGTCCATAGATCGTATGGGTTACACGGACCATGGTCCCACGCACGTCAAAATCGTGTCCAACCTCGCGCTCAAGCTTTTGAGAATTCTGGTCAAGAACAAGGTTGTGCCCAGCATCGTTAAGAATTATGGCATGAAGAATGAAGACGCCGAAGTAGTCGTTGTGCTCGGCTCTATTTTCCATGATCTGGGCATTACGGTTCTGAGAGATCAACATGAGATTTTCGGCGCTGTCCTAGCGTTGGGCTTCATCGAAAAATTCCTGCAATCAGTGTATTCTGAAGAAGAGCGCACGATAGTCTGCTCCGAAGTGCTGCATTCGATAACCTCTCATGAAGATCCACGGAAACCCTTGACGATAGAAGCAGGGATCGTGCGAATCGCCGACGCTCTGGACATGGAAGAAGGGAGAGCAAGAATTCCGTTCCAAGCGGGAAGAGTGGACATCCACTCCGTTTCAGCCTTGGCGATCGAGAAAGTTGACATTCAAGAAGGAAAAGAACAACCAGTCACCGTTAAAATAACTATGTCGAACTCGGCTGGTATCTTTCAGATAGACGAACTGCTCAAACCGAGAATCCAGAACTCTGGACTGCAAGACTACATCCATGTCGTAGCAGAGATAAACTGGGAGAAAGAGAGAAAAATCATAGAGAAATTCGAGTTCTAGTCTTGGGAACGCGGAAGAATCATTCCAATTCCTCTAGGGAGTGAACACTTCAAAGCGAGGATAACAATTCTGATATTGTTATTGGCTACAACAAAGAAAGGAGGTTGCTTATTTCGGCAGTGCGAGCATCTGTTTCTCGTAGGCGATCATCCAGTTTCTTTCGCTTAGATTTCGTTTCCGCATGTTTTTCACTTCATTATATTATATATTAAGACTTGAGGCAAACGCTATTATTATACCTTCCCGACCATTTGTTCTCAAATCTACGGTGGACAATATTTAAGATGAGGCTGAAACTTCTGGGTCTCGGGGTGTTTGGTTTTGACCTCGAAAGTCGCCGTTGTCAAGGGAGAAAGAGGCCATGAGCCCGTTTTCAAGGCTCTAGACATGATAGACTACAAGACAGCCCTGTCTGGATGCAATACTGTTCTCATAAAAGTCAACTTCATCACGGTCAAAACATGGGATACCGGCGCGACCACAGATCCTATTGTCGTCGAGGCAATCATAAAGAAGTTGCAGACTCTGCCTGTCAAAGTCTTTGTTGTTGAATCGGACGCTACGATGACGGATGCTGATAAAGCCTTTGAAGTCACGGGCATGAAGCAGATGGCCGACCGTAACGGTGTCGAATGTTTGAACCTGAGACACTTGAAGGACAGAGTCAAAATCGATATTCCTGAAGGCAGAGCTTTGAAGAGCATCACCGTGCCTCGAATCGTGACTGAATCAGCTGTGATAAGCGCAGCCAAACTCAAGACTCACGGGTCAACGAAAGTAACGTTAGGAATGAAGAACATGTTTGGGCTTCTCCCCGACAAGTTCAAGGGAAAATATCATATGATGGGAATAAGCAAGGCTATAGTTGACATCAACAGCGTGATAAGACCAGTTTTGACAGTAATTGATGGGTTTGTCGCGATGGAAGGCATGGGTCCCGTCAGTGGGTCACCAGTCCAGATGAACTTGGTGATAGCCGGAAGAGACGTTGTTGCCACCGACGCAACCGCAAGTCGCATAATGGGATTTGACCCGCAAGAAGTTGCCCACATCAGGATGGCTTATGACAGAGGTCTAGGTGAAACAGACAACATTGAGATCCTAGGTGAAAGCGTTTCCGGCATCATGAGGAAATTCAAAAGAGCCTGAATCCCCATCCAGCTTTCTATTGTTCTTCTCTAACAACAGTATAGAGGGATTCCAGAACCAGTTCAGACACAACTTCAGAGCGCACGAGGCGCAGTCTATTCGCGTCTCTGATACTCAATGGCACCTACCCCCTTTTTGCCTAGGCTGTGGCCTAATTTTGAACCCACAACTCTTGTTCTGAGACTAGCGACGCGTGCGAACTGTGAGGGGGGCAGCAAGAAAGAGAATTGTTTCTCCCATCTCCCCCTCTTTTTGAGGTGAGTATGGCGCTGCCTATGAGATGACGAGTTCGCACGCGCCAATTCAACCAAAGCTTAAACCAGAAATATGCGTTCTGGAACTAACGTATAGAAGATTCCTCTAACGCGCGCGCCTGCCTGTTCTCGGCGTTCGATTGCCATTGTTCATTTGGTTGTTCACATCCTTGCGTGTTTTCTCGTAGGTTGAGTTTGGGCCATTTGGACATGTTGTAAGCGGACAGGAGTTCAGTGAATTTCTTGTTCAGCGACCGCTAGAGTTAGTATATACACTATTTCTGTATCTCCCTCCCACCCTCCGCGTGCGCTAAACATGCCTACCCCTGTATGGAACTATCTTCCAGAAGATTCAAAAACCATGCCGTAGTACCTATCTATGCGCATAAAAGAAAGGAGAAAGAAGATATGAAGAAAATATTGGCTATGATAATTGTCGCAGTGTTTCTAGCATCTCTAATACCAATGAACACAATATCAGCTTCTCGTACAACTGGAAACATTAAAGGCGTAGGGCATCCCAAGGCGGACAGTTTCACCGTGCGCGGTGACGATATCCCAGGACTCGACGCCTCATCGTTTCTTGAAACGGCAACAGTTGAGGGCATTGTACCAATGCTTTATCCTCACTCCCCGTGGACTGTTGAAGTCTCTGATGATTATCTTGGAGGTACCTATCCGTTAGACTTTCAGCTATTTTCGAGCGGCGTTCACTGCAACATCTGGGTAGGACTGTCCACAAATGTTTTTTCAGGCGGATACCACGATGAATGGGTGGAGAATGGTCCGGGACTTGAAGACGATGAACTCTATTTTGCCTACAATTGGAGTTCGCAAGGTGGTGCATTCTGGGGTGCGCCCCGCTTGCTGCCTGGATACCGTGACTACCTAAGAGGAAGTCAACTGCTAGAGTTAATGAACGAATTCGACGGCAACATATGGCAGACATGCAAATCATACTTTGGCGACTACGCTCGTCGCCCAGGACCCTTGAAGGACAACAAAATACAAATCTTGATTTTCAACATTCGAGACGGACTCTTCTGGGACCCTGTCAATGCTCCATGGTTCATCCAAGGCTACTTCTGGTACTACATAAGCAACCTATACAAAGCAAACATTATCCACATCGACACGTATCAATGGTTCAGAAGGCAAGGACCAAACCCAACAGGGGCAGCACCAAATGTCGATACCTACCCACCAGCCTCATGCAGGCCATATGAATACGAGGGCACATTTGCACACGAATACCAGCACCTCATCCACCGCGACTTAGACTCCGGCGAACTTAGCTGGGTTACGGAGGGTTGCTCCGGACTGGCACAGGTTATATGCGGATATGGGTTCCCAATCGGTCACATCCAAAGCTACTTGGATGAATTCTGGCAAACTTCGCTAGTCCTTTGGCAAGGCAACTTAGCAGACTACGGCGCCACGTTCTTGTTTACCTACTATATGATGCAACACTATGGCGGGCAGCCTTTCATATATGCCCTAACTCACAGCCTAGGACACGGAATAGCAGGTTACGACAACGTCCTTAAGGCACGTCGTGAAGTCAAGCGTTTCGACCAGATCTTCCAAGACTGGGCTATTGCAAACTATCTTGACGACGACACCATCTGCGGCGGAATATACGGTTACACTGTTCTAGACATACCCTCTGCCAACACGGGTTGGTACAGCATACAGAACCGCATGGCCTACTGGCAAGAAGAGTACCCAAAAGCCTTCGACTGGAATCCTCAACTAGAAGGAAACGTCCAGATCGGCTATCCCTATCCATACGGCACGACCCTTCCATACACGGTAAACTACGTCCAATTCCTGCAACTCGGCGACCATGCACTTAGTGTAGCCTTCAAAGGCCCCACAACTGCTGGTGTATCTGCACACAGCGGGATATGGGAATGGTATTCAGACGGCACTGCATGGTCATGGTTCCGACTGGGACAGAGCTTCACCATACCGCCGGGAGGAGCAACGCTCAAATTCTGGAGCAATTACGGAATCGAGAAAGATTGGGACTACGGATACGTTGAGGTACACGATGTTGTTGCAAACCAATGGTACACACTTCCAGGTATTAAGACGATTTCGACAATTCCAAACCCGCAAGACAACCCCAACTGCCCGGACCCTGTTGAACCGACAGCGTACCTAGCAGCAGGAAAATGGAATGCTTTTACAGGATTTAGCGACGGTTGGTATCAGGAACAAATGAGTCTGGCTTCGTTTGCTGGGAAGCAAATAGAACTTTACTTTACCTATTGGACTGACGGCCTTACAGAGGAAATAGGATGGTACATTGACGATATAGAAATCCCTGAGCTCGGCATATTCCATAATATGGAGAGCGGTACAAATGGCTGGACACCTAATGCGGGATGGACGAGAACCAACGGAGTCTATCCAATGTACTTTGGTGTTAACTTCATTCAAAACAACATTGTAACACACCTTAGCCTCGACGCTTACAACTATGGCGGCCCAGCTGTATTTCCGATGATAAACAACGATAAAGTCAACTATGGTCCAGTGACGATGGTAATGTCGGCACAGCCAGGCTACGAACTTGCTTTCAGTACTACATATCGTTTCGCTTACCAGAAGATCCCGTGGGTCATATTGCAGTAGCGCGCTAGAAACAGCGCACAATACAAAACTCCCTTTTTTTGTTTACCTCTGCGAGAAATGTAAATAAGAAAAAAACTACTGTAACCCTGGCAATAGTCCTACTGTTCAATATGTTCATGCTAGTTTGTGTGAAAGATAGCCTATCTACTCAACTAGAGACTACGCTAGCAAACCAAGTATGGGTCGATGACGATTCTAATGAATCAACCCCAGGCTGGGGAGTAACCCATTTTCAGACAATTCAAGATGGAATCAACGGGGTAACCGACGGAGGGATAGTTCACGCAGCTTCAGGAAACTACTACGAAAACGTAGTCGTGAACCGAACTGTGTTTCTAGTCGGAGAAGACAAAAGCCGCACAATAATCGATGGTAACTACACGCTAGATTCCCTTCTTTCCATAATAGCTAATAATGTCTCGATTGAAGGCTTCATGATCCAAAACTGCATCTACCTTGGAAGAGAAAAGGGCGGATTAGACATCAATTCCTGGTACAACAACATTTCCAACGTTTGTTTTACTCAGAACTGGATTGATCTGACGGTTTTCGGCAGATACAATAGAATAAGTTCATGCATAATGAACGCCAGTTTCTGGAACATAAAGATCCTTGCAAACAACAATTCCATCCTTGAAAATCGCTTCAACAATTCCTATAGTGCACTCAGCCTGACCGCCGCACATGGCAACTCAATCGAGAACAACACGATTACAGATGAATACATCGGAATATCGCTGTATGAAAGCACCCAAAACGAAATTGCCGCCAACTTCGCATTCAACTGCTCGCAAAAAAACCTGGCACTTGAAAGTCACTCTACAAACAACATTGTCACATTAAACACTTTCTCGAGTAGCTATCAAGGCGCAATTGAAGACGCCAACTCCGGCAACAACACCTTTTATCATAACAGTTTCATCAACAACACACTTCAAGTGTCACTCGCCGGAGGCCAAAACAGATGGGATAGCGGTTATCCAGCCGGCGGAAACTACTGGAGCGACTACAACGGCACTGACCTTTACAGTGGCCCACACCAGAATCAGCGTGGAAGCGATGGGATAGGTGATACGCCTTACAACTGCAGCGAGAACAATCAAGATAGGTACCCACTAATGCAAGTTTTCGCGAACATAGCCGTCCATGGAGTCGAACCGATCAAAACTGTCGTTGGACAGGGGTACGGTGCAAATATCGAAATCCTAGTAGAGAACCAAGGCTGGGAGACAAAAACAACTGACTTTGCGGCCTATCTCAACACAACCGCAATATTGACGTTCAACGGCCTTGTGATGGGTGGAAGAAATCAAACGATCTTGATATACACATGGCAAACCAGTGGTTACAGCAAAGAAAACTACACCATAAGAGCAAGCGCAACTGCCAGTTCCTGGCGAAACGGACGACACAGACAACAACTGTACATGGACAGTTCATGTAGGAGTCCCCGGCGACGTTTCCAGTTCTGTGCAAGGAGCCTATGATGGAACAGTAAACATGAGAGACGCCCAATACATGATACTGCAATTCAACACAAAACCAAATTCACCGAAGTGGCAACCCAACGCGGACGTCAACAACGACCTCGTCGTCAACATGCGTGATATACAGATAGTCATAATGAACTTCAACAAACACGAATAAACGCGCGCTAAGTCACTTTTTACATTTGACGTACTTTTCAACATTGCCATAACTAGCTTCAATTTCAAAATTGTTACAAAAACGGAGTCGTCAAAAGGAATTGAAGTTTGTCGAGTTTTCATTGAGACTCTTGGACTTCTTGCTGTCTTGCTTTCCGACAGCGAATTGTTACAGATTGTGACACTCAGTCTCAGCGCGTGCTTACTTCTCGCTGAGAACACTAGGCAAGAACAACCGTTAAATAGACTGCGTACCTTTTCCATGTCGGAAATCCGAACAAGAGAGTTCAACTTGGAAATTGTTACATATACGGATTTGGAATCAAAAAGCGGTCTATTGCCTCTTTTGGAACAGGCATTTGGCTGGCCTTTCAGCGAACGAGAGTTCAATAGATTCATCAAGATCGATCCGCGACTGAAAAATGGAGCTATAGGTTTCTGTGCGTTGGAAAATGGACGAGTCGTCAGCTACGTTGGCGCAATGGATTTGGCAACTCGAACGCTAGATGGACCAATTGAACATGCAGGTGGGATCTACGGTGTTGCCACTCTGCCTGGATACACGCGTCAAGGTTTCTCCACCGCTTTGTTTAAGGCCACGCACGAATACTTCAAAGGTAAAGGCTATCGATTTTCTTTCTTGAACACAAGCCCCATTATCGTAGCCTATTCGCTGTACAAGAAACTAGGATATTCAGATGTCTACTCCTACCCAAGCGTGTACAGAGTCCTGAACACCACGAAAGCAACGCTCCCAAAAGCAAAAACCCTGCAACTTGATCTAAACAAGGTTCTTGCAATCTACGACAAATATGTGAGGAACAAAGTCGGACTCGTTGTTCGGGACCGGGCATATTTGGAAATGCACGCGAAAGACAAGAGACTGACAAGCAAAAGCACTGTCTGCACTGACAAAGGCTACGTTGTCTTCAGGAAAGAACAATATTCCACCAGAATCTTGGAGCTCGTAGCCCAGAACAAGGCCGAAGCTGAAAGACTTGTCAAGACAATCGAGCACAGGGCGCGAGGCGTTGTCTTCGCTAGGGCTGTCTTCGACAAGACATTGCGCCAAATCTACTTGTCCCGAGGGTATACGCTCCTGGATGAAGGGCATAGCGTGTTCATGGTTAAACCGTTAGAGACAGAAACATCATTCAAGCAAGTGTATGGGGAAGATTTCTTCCAAACACAACTAGACCACTTTTGAGTCGCTTCCAAACTGTCAAATTCAAACCAATCCAATTTGCATGTTTTTCACCATCGATCGAAGAAACCATCTCTGGAGAGAAGAGACAGTAGGCGTTGGCAGAAATTGATTTTCAGTTCAAAAAAACTAGTACTGTCTTGGCCTAGATTTGAGATAGCGCACGCGCCGGAGTTGGATACAGGCGTTGGAAGACATTGAAAAAACATGAACTTTGAGAATACCAAGACAATTTTGATTTGTTACAAACAACTTAGCGCGCCCTCAGAGTATCCACGCATAGAGACTTTACGACGGGCTGTAGCTCAGGATTGCCAAGCAGATGTCACGCATGTTTATGACGCCATCGTCGTTCACATCAACAGCAGGATTCCACGAGGAACCTCCCAACCGTGTGTTGAACTCCGCGACGATAGCCATTATGTCCTGCATCATCACAACACCATCCGCGTCTCCTCCAGCGCCTGTAATGTCTCCAAGAACAGTGACAAAAACCAAGTCCCCTAGAGTCAGGCTGTTGTCGGCTGTATCAGTTTCGCCTTCAACTATGTCTGCCATGGCTGTAATTGAATAGTTGCCAACGGCGACTCTGGTTGTGTTCCACATGAACGTAAAGGTGGTTGAGTTTCTACTGTTCAGAGTCAGCGTCTGTGTCTGTATCGTGGTCGAGTTTGCCTTCACCGATATGTTAAATGTCTCAGCTTGTTCACCGTAGTTTATTACTTTTGCAGTTATCCAGAGGTGGATGTGACCTGTGGCATGTTCTGAAGTGTTGAGCGTCAATATTCCGATGTCATGTAAACCGGCATAGGGCTCTGCAAGAGGATAACGATCAATGTTGCCCACATCAATCACGTACGACGAGTCTATGACTCCGTCACTTCCCGTCTCATTCTGGTAAACGCCTCTAAACACATCGTTTCCGTTTGAGTCGTTCCAATAGTTGCCTCCACTTGGGTACCCGTCGTCCCAAGTATTAGTCAGACCTAGGGTTCCGACAACGTTTGCGCTGTTTTCGAATCTATTGTGGTAAATCTTGTTATCTGAAGAGTCCTCGAACACAAGACCACAGTTTTGGTTACCTGCCAATCTGTTTCCGACCAGACTGTTGAAGGAGGAATTGTCTTGAACCCAGACACCATAACTGTTCTTTGAAACATTATTCCCTGCTAGAACATTGTTGGAAGAACGGTCAAGCCAGACACCATGGTAAAAGTTCCCGGCTATTCTGTTTCCGATCAGAGTGTTGTTGTTAGAGGAATCCCATAAGAAAATTCCGTCATCGTTGTCTCCAACGACGTTATCACTCAGATTATTGCCGCAAGAGGACTGAAGAGATATACCATAGTGGTTATTATTCAGGATATTATTCCTGCTCAGACTGTTGTTGCTGGAAAGGTAGAGTGAGACACCATAGTAATGGTTATTCACAACGTTGTTTCCGTCTAGTCTGTTGCTATTGGACGCGATTTTGATGCCAGTTTCAGTGTTGTTCATTACACTGTTATTGCTGATGATGTTGCTATTTGATGAGGAAAGGAGATACATCCCGTTTCCGCCGTTGTTCTCGATGTTGTTCTGGTTGATCGTGCCACCGCTAGACAATACTAAGACGCCGCAATTCTGATATCCTGATCCGCTGTTTCTAATAGTGAACCCTGTAAGGTTGACGTTGCTAGCGGTTATTTCTACGACAGTTCCAGTTAGAGAACCGTCAATTATCACTGTCCTGCTGCTATCCCCAACCAGCGATACAGATTTGTTAACAGTCAAATGCTCGTAGTATGTTCCAGCTTCAACATGTACTGTGTGTCCGTCTAATGTTTCTGGAGCATCTATCGCAGCTTGTATCGTCGCATAGTCTAATCCAGTGTTAATGTTGTGAACTGGCGTGGGATTCTGTCTGTGTACCAATGGATAGTGGTCGGAGTTGTTTGCATCAATGATGTATGGGGTATCACCGATCCCATCCTGGTTGCTGTCTGTCCCATTGTAGTCACTCCAGTAATTTCCTTCAAAACCATTGTCCCAGGTATTGTTGCCAGCCCTGTACACGGTGTATGTTGCTCCTGTGCTGTTGACTGTGTTGTGATAGAAGGAATTGTTGGCGCTATCATCGAAATCGACTCCACAGAAACCATTTGTCTGCAAATAATTGCCCGTAAAACTATTGTTTACGCTTGCCAGCACCTGAAGGTTTATTCTGCAATTCGCCAATGTGTTGCTTCTTATGCTGCACTCTTTTGAGTTGACGAGTAAGACGCCCACGTCTGCGAACGACGAGTCTGCGTTCTCCACGGTGCAGTTGACGACGTTGATAAGCTGAAGATTGACCGAGTTTTTCATCAACTCAAGGTTTTGCACAACAACGTTTGAACAATTGAACAAAGTAACTTGCCCAGCATTCGAGGGAACCGTTTCATCGAGGTGACGCACCCAGCAGTAAACTGGTTTCCCATCAACCGCATTCGTGGTGTCCATGTCAAACTTATCGTAGAGAGTTGAATTGAGGTCAAGATTGTATATGCTGTTGTTCCTCAAGTCATTATTCCGAAGAGTGCCATTGACGGCTCCTCCTCCATAAACACTGATGCCGACTCCGTTGCTCATGACCTGATTGTCAGAAACACTGTATCCACTTTGACTAAGGTAGATTCCGCTTTCCAAATTATTTTTGATAAGGTTGCGAATTATGTTACCCCGAGCGCTCTCGATCCCGAGACCCCAGTCGCCAGCGTAGACTCCCGTCAGACCATTCTGAATCGTGAAGTTGCACACCGAAACGTTGTTGACACCCCTGATACCCACAACGTAGCCCAGTCCGCCACCATCGATAATCGTCATGTTTCTGTCCTCTCCCAGAAGGGCTACTGTCTTGTTAGCCACTACATTTTCATGATAAGTCCCTTTCCTCACAAGTATCGAGTCTCCACTGTTGACGCCATTGATCGCTGCCTGAATCGTGGGATAATTATCAGGCACGATTGCTCCTTCCAAAATGTTAACCGAAAAACTCGCGTTCGCAAAAGGGATGTCCACACCGTTACTGTCCAACAGGAAGGTGTCAGTCGCGGGCTTGTACGGCCAGAATGAAATCATCGCCTCACTCTTTTCTCCGACTTTGAACGCCGTGAAGTTCATTATGCAAAGTAAAGCGTTGTTCACCGAAACGGCATTGATAGGGGGTAGCAATGCGCCTCCAGCCAAGATCTCCGGTTTTCCTCCCGTGTATGTGCCATTTTGAGCAGCGTCGCTGAACAAAATTGCTTTTGCCTCAGATAGTCCATGAAACACGTAGGAAGGGTCAGATTCAGGTATCGAAATGTCTGTGCATTTCAAAGAGTTGTTGTCAAATGTGATTCCTACCTGCCAAGATGCGAGGTCGCTCGTCTGTCCGCTCAGTGAAACATTTAAGACAAAAGGTATGCCGCCTAGAGGCAATTGGCGAGTCGCGTTTCCAAGCGGGGTGGAATTCAACCCCGTCATGTAGTCTGCGATTTTGATTGTCCTCGTTGCTCCGCTCTTGACCGAACTAGTGCCTAATATGGGGAAGAGGAAGCTCAGAAAGAGCAGCGTGACCATGATTCTGGAAACTGTTCTTTTCCACAACTTCTTTTCTCCTAATCTAAATAGTTTGATGAGCAAATATCGTTTTCGCATAAGAAACGAAAGACCAAACAGAATTGTAGCCAACCCTGGGATTCGTTAGTCTTATTAGCCGAGACACAGAAAATGGCCACCAATATCAAAGGTTGAACTGTGTGAAGTGGTCACTAAGCTCTGTCGCTGGTGCGGCTGTGATAGTTCTGTACTGTGTCTTCACATTTTCATCTTGGGCCTTGTTCCCCACCGCTTACAACCCAATCACAAACTGGCTGAGCGACCTGGGCAACTCTTCGTACAATCCAAGAGGGGCAATCCTCTACAATCTGGGTTGCATATTCACAGGAATAGCCCTATTTCCCTTCTTCATCGGATTCTACAAATGGTACACCAAAGAAACATGGCGAAAAATCTCCATAACGATTACTCAAGCAGTTGGATGCGCAGCCGCTTTCGCATTAACGATGATAGGCGTTTTCTCAGAGGACTCTGGATGGCCACACAGTCTATGGTCAGAAGTCTTCTTCCTACTCAACCTGACAGTGCTAGTCCTAGCTGGAGCATCTCTGTACACTCATCCACGCTACATAAGAGGAGTAGGAGTCTACGGATTCATCGTAGCGGCGATCAACCTGTTTTTCCTCTTTGGTTCTGATACACCTATTCTGGAGTGGTTCACCGTTTTCACAGCCCTCGGATACGTTGGATTGCTGGCCTACAACATGACCAGACTGCCGCCGAAACCGGAACAAACAAGTTAGAACGGAAAGACCACGGCAGCAACCCAAGCGAAAATCAGAGCATTGAAAATCACGCCAAGCCCAATTGAGGAAGTGTTCCTGTAGAACCACCAAGAGGTTGCTGTCGAGATCGCAAAAATCGGGACAAACAGCCAGAGAAACTCCATCAAGAAACCAACCATTCCCGGGAAAAGCGGAAAACCCAGCAGAACCCACGGGAGATACTGCAAGCAGATAAGCGCAACAAATGGACCAACCTTGATCATGATAACCTTCAAAACATCCTGGATCTCAAACAGAACGCCTGTTCTCTGATTACCCTTTCTTAGCCTGTGAAGGAAGAGCCCTTCCACGAAGAAGTACGCTAAAAAGAAGGGCAGAAAAGCGAGCAACATTAGAATCCGAATCGGCGGCCATAAAATGTTGAAAATCGGTACCAGAATCCGAAGGTCCGTCACGAACAGAATCTGCAAAGCACCAACAACGGCGAACATAAAACCGAAAAGCACAAACGCCGTAATCAACCCCCCCTCGACTGAACGATTCAGACAGAATCGAACCGATCTTCAACCTCACCGAAGAAAATCTCGGCGCAAAAAACTTCAAAACTAGCAATCCAACCAGACTCGTTGCAAGCATCCACCATGCAATTGAGCCCCCGAAAACCATCGGCGGAAACGGAATCTGAGAACCGACAAAGCTCATTGGCAAAAAGAGCAACAAACCCAGCAAGCCCCACGCAAGAAATACTTTCCAACCCTCCAACACACCGTATTGTTCTCCTGTCGTCTCGCGACGAACCCTTGCATGCAAACCTTCACACAAGAAAAGAGACAAAACAAGCACAATGCCAACAAACGCTACCAAACTGGTCACTATTGCGAACTCACGAAGCAGATACGCGGAACCAATCTCGACACGAGCGGCCAAAACATCTCCACTCTTAAGCGAATAGGTCATCCAAGAAACAGCTTCAGAGACAACAAGCGGATCAATTGGCTCAAAGAGATGAGTCGTTGATGGAATAACCAACTTTCGCGCAGTTGAAAGTGAGAAGTCCCCATAGACAGTAGCTGGAATCACTGCATCAGAAGTGCCAAAGACGGGCAGCAACTCCTCTGTTTTGAGCTGTGTCAAGTTGAACAACACATCATATTTGCCGACCGCAATTAGCAGATTCTTCGGAAACGTGGCGTTCAAGTAGCCGTACTCGGGTTCCGAAACCATGGAACCAAATCCACCGCCGATGAACACACAGGCATAAATGTTCGTGCAGTTTGCTGCCGCAGCCCTGATAGCGCCTCCGCCAAGACTGTGCCCTACAAGCCCGATTCTATGATCTACGTACGAAAGCGACTGCAGATAATGAACAGCGGCAACTACGCCCAAACTGTGGTCCTCGTTCCCTTGTGAGAGCTTTCCACCCGAGTTCCCATGTCCAAACAGGTCAATGGCCAACGCAACGAAGCCGTTCCTTGCTAGTTCAAGTGCGATTCCACTCATCATCTGCTTAGCTTCACTGAGACCGTGCGCAAGGGCAATTCCTGGCGCAGGAGCCGCGTCAGAAACATAGCCGGGACGATAAAGAAGACCACTAAGCGCTAATGCACCGTTCGGAATAGAAACCTTGGTCACTTCTAGTCTGCCGAAATCATCGTTAAGACTGATCGCTACAACTGTCCCGAATAGGAAAACGGATACAAGCACTACCATTGCCAAGCGGGGCAACCTGAATGAAATCACGCGGTCACCATTTTCAGTTTTGGATGAACCTGCTTAAAAGACCATTCATGTTATGCGTCCAAAGCGACTTGACTTTCGTTCTTCGGCTAGGAAAGGACATCGTTACTTTCCACGTTTACCGGGCGCAGACACCGTCTTTTCCTTATCTGAAATGACTAGATCTAATCATGTCCAACAATTCATAAATCATAAGTCAACGTGTCGGTATCTGCTACTTCGGGTACGCATGAAAAAAAGCGTAGATCTCCTATTAGATATTCCATGCTTCAAGTGCGCATTCTGGAAGTCTGATAAAGAGAATCAACTATTGTGCAAACCAGTCGAATGTGAAGAACTGAACGCATGGCTTCTTTCTATCATAGAAGCATCTGGCTCAGTGCAAGTACTCACTTGTGAAACCATAAAAAGAGAATAGAGCGCACGCTAGTTGCGTGATGTTGCTCTCTGTATTATTCTGCGGAAAACTGCATCGCAAAACCCTCCGCAAAACCCAAAAGCTGCCACGCATCGTGCAACAAAGTACCCCAAAGTGATAATAGCGAGTTAGCCCCACATATTAGGAGGGGGAACTGAAGACGAGAAGGCTCTTCGGACTCTGCGTCATATTCTTTTCAGTCTGTGCTTTGTCTATTTCCATGTTTGTGCCCGTAAGCCTTTCTGCACAGCCACCACTCGACACGACCTCATTCTATGAGGGGACGATTGCTTGGGGGCCACGTCGAGCTGATCCTGCCCGAGCTTACCGAATCCAACGCCAACTGGTCGAAGATGGTGCCAGTACTGGGTTAAAGGATGGTACTACAATGCAATGTACCCGGCAACCTATATTCCATCAGTCTACAAGTACGATAACTGCTGTTTTGACGTGAGCGGCACGAGCCCAGGGATACAAGACGGTATCGTCGGCATGAGAGACATCAGCTACCTAATCCTACACTTCAACGCAAAAGCACCAATTGCAGGAAAACCAGTTGACCCCAAATGGGTTGGAACATACGGAAACGGCTGCGTTGACCCCTACAGCGACCGCACCTGCAACATGAGAGACATTACCGGAGCAGTCCTTCACTTCGGCCACAAAAATAACACACTAACGCCATAGACACATGGAAAACAGTTCTGCGGAATCCTTTGTGCACGCGCTAGGCATTTGTCCAAGAAGTAAAGCGGACCCGGAGGGATTTGAACCCCCGTTCTCCGGCTCCGAAGGCCGGCGCCTTGATCCAGACTGGGCTACGGGCCCAAACCACAATTACGCAAGGTTTCGATTAAAAAGGTTCTGTGAAATGCTTGAGCCAAACATCTATACGATTGATTGAACTAGATTGTGGTAGGAAGATTCTTTGAGATGATGATCTGTGAGAAACATTGAGCTTTCAACATGGGAGAGCGTTCCCCACAAGCTTGATAGCCTCAAAAAGAGTCTCGAAAACATTTACGAAGTGAAGCTTGACACATACTCCTTGGATATTCCACTCGACAAACTCTATCCGACTGAGGATTTTCTCGAGAATGACAAGTTGGCACTCGTTTTCAAGAAAATAATAGAGGAAGACTATGACGTTCCGATTATAGCCGTTGAGCGAGGAAGCGATTATTTCGTTCTTGACGGCCATCATCGTGCCTACATTTCCAGCAAAATTCAATGGAAAAACATAAAATCTCTAGTTCTCACGTTTCCCGAGGGAGCCACCTACCGAAACGTTCTGAAATCTTCACTCGCAAGCATGCCTATCAAAGAAGTAGAGCCTATACACGACCCGATAGTCCTAGGGTGGTCGCGCATACTCAAGATCCTAAAACAGTATGAAGCGCTGTGTCACATGCAGTTCTACATGAGAAGAGAAAAAATCCTCCTCAAGAACCTGTCGCCCACGGAACCCGAACTCCTGAAGAGCCAGATCGAGGCAATAACCAAACTGCTCGTGCCAATAGTCTGCATAAAATACGAAGACAAATACTACGTTTTGGACGGCCACGCAAGATGTCTACGGGCAAAACAACTCGGCCTCAGATCAATAGAAGCAATAATACTGCTTCCACAGATACCTGTCCACTTCGGAATCGTGAAGACCGCAAAAGAGATGAAGTTGTGCAGGTTAGAAGACATTCACGTCATCATATAGGTCTCAGAAGTCTACTAATTCTCAGAATCACGTTTAAAGTCGCTAACTCCATAGGATCATGTCCAGAAAACCCTTAAAAACCATCGTCAATCTATACTAGTGTCAAAATTGAGGGCCGGTAGCTCAGCTTGGCTGGAGCGTTCGGCTGATAACCGAAAGGTCGCCGGTTCGAATCCGGCTCGGCCCACCATACCCAAAGTCTTATTAGTGTGTGGAAAAAGAAATCGGGTTCAAGGTGAATATTTTGGCAAAAGAAGACGACATGCTACAGGAACTGAAGAAAATCCGAACACTGCTGGAACCAAAATCTGCACCGACGGCGACTGCGCCACCAAAGGGACCTTGGAAGGAATTCGTTGATTTCATCTCGAAATACAAGGTTATGGGGCTTGCTGTTGCTTTCATTATCGGCGTTTACTTAGGGGCTGTAGTGCTGGCACTAGTCAAAGATTTGATAATGCCATTAATAGGTCTTGCAATACCTGGACTTGGAAATCTAGCGACTTTCAAGATTGCATTTCCCTCAACAACATTCGATGCGCAAGGAAACCCGCCCGCTGGTTACGGAGGGCAAATATTCGGAATAGGAGACTTCTTGGTAGCGGTGATAACCTTCATCATCGTGGCGTTCGTGATCTTCCTGCTCGTGAAGATAACCAAGAAATGGGGCATAGAATAGCCGAGAAAAAACTCCAAAACCAACCCCGATTTCTTTTGAGGTTAGTCTTGTTCAAACACCAGCGCTAGCTGTCTATTGTTCCTGAGTCTCACCGGTTGAAGGCTCATCCAGAACTGCCAATCGATTGTCCGTGCGTGAAAAAACCCTCTTGATCACAAAGTAGATCATCAAGATAGCAAACAAAATCACACCTGCGATAGTTGCAGACGCCGCCAGAAGAACAAACTCGACCTTGTGGGCATTGTCAATCGTGTAGAATGATAGAAGTGAAAAATGAAAGGACAGAAAACGACAACGCCAAGCAGGATGACGATTGCAGATTCTGCGTCCACGTAGAGCCGCCTCTAATTAGGCAAAATATAACTAACTCGAAGAAAAAGTCTTCACGAATTCAGAATCTTAACTGATCTTCCATGGTGGCACCTGAATGTATCCCTACAACTTGTAAGCGGACCTTCAACAATGGAGAAGACCAAGGAATTCGAGATGAGAACTAAACTCACTGGCAAAAACAACATCAGACTATTCAGGCAGGTGGCAAGAAGACTCGCCTCGGACATAGCTCGCTGCAAACAAGTGAGAGGAATGGTCTTTCTTGAACGCAAAAATCAGGTTCAGGAAACCCAGATACGCGACATGGTCACCAAAGAAGCAAAAAGATCGGGCATCGACACCGATCTGGAGATTCACCTTCTCAAAGACTTCGCAAAATGGAAATGGACTGAAATCAACAGATGGGACTTCTCCCACGCAGAAATAGCCTTTGACAAGAAAGAACACATCGGAAGAATCATTGAAGCCGGAGTGAAGGTTTCAGACGAGTTCTGGATCAGACGCATCGTACTCTGCGCGGAATACATGAAATGGTACTGCTATCCCCCAAGAAGAGCATTGGCACAATCGCTGAAGCTTGGATTGACCGAGGCGACCTCATTTCTGCTCACTACTGTGTGAACTATGGTGTAGAACTGATTCTGAGAGCGGTCTTTGCGCTGAATAGAGAATTCATCCCTCCACCAAAATGGAGGGTATACTACTTCAAAGACTTGAAGTGGCTGCCCAAGAATCACAACCTCTTGGATCAAGCAATGAAAGTCACAGATCTGTCAGCTGACGACCTGCGAAGGCGACTCGAGGCCGTTAGAGAAATCTGGACTGAAGTTCTCTCGAAGATCAAGCGCGAGACTGGACTTGGCCTGCAAGAAGGAAAGTGAGTATTACGTCGAGCGAATACTGAAACAGCGCATACCTGACCAATCTCACACATGAACAACGCGAAATATAGAATAGATTGTTAAGTATTGGGTTATCATTCGATGCAAATTGAACTCCTGAGAAAAACGTGTGTAGGTTAAACTTAAGAACCTATAGAGTCCTCATATAGACCAATTCAACAGGGCGGTACAAGCGCCTACGAGGAATAGCGTTGGCAGATAAGATCTTTCAGAAACTCTTTTTGGATTCAGTAGATGATGCCTTTTCGTCGCTTGGTGACTCGGCAAAACAGGCCATATATTTCCACCTGCAAACCAAGTTCAAAATCTCACGGGAAGATATTCCCAAACGCCTCGACGACTTCGAAAGCGGGCTTGAGAAGATTTTTGGAGCAGGAACAAGATATCTTGAGATTCTCATAATGAAAAAGCTATACGAAAACATGGAACCAAAGAAAAGAGTCATGAAATGGGACGAGGGCAAAGAGTTCAAGTTCTCAGAATACGTAAGAACAGCGAGCAATACGTTTTCTAAAGGCGAAAAAAAGAATCGAGATTGAGACATGTGCTCTGACAGCACTATCTGTGCAATGGCACTTTTTAAATCTTGATTCAGAGTTCACAAACAATTTATCAAGCGAACATCGTGTTTCATTCTCAACGTATGTTGAATAAGTGAGGGTAAGGATTGTCTCCAGACAATTTCAGCAGAATCGTTCTAACCGCCATTGAAGAAGGCCTTTCCTCATTTGGAAATTCATCGAGAGAAGCAATATTCTACCATCTCGAAGCCTCTTTCCAACTCAAGAAAGAAGACATCCCCCTGAACCTGACAGAATTCAAACAGGCTCTGGAAAAAATCTTCGGACCGGGAACGCCATACATTGA
>Ga0315296_10001429_pt1 | contig 20862 bp, 18 predicted proteins | sample YL17G14_18_MG_FD_203921 | JGI IMG/M metagenome (GOLD analysis project Ga0315296, IMG submission 203921) | Sediment microbial communities from Yellowstone Lake, YNP, Wyoming, USA - YL17G14_18 | ecosystem: Environmental > Aquatic > Freshwater > Lake > Sediment | place: USA: Wyoming | collected...
CCACGACTCCCTGGTGCGCGACAGCCACCTGGAGGGGAGCGTGGTGCTGGAGAACACCGTCATCGAGGGGCTGGGCGCCCCGGTGCGCGACAGCCTCATCGGGCGCAACGTGGAGCTGCGTGGCGGCGGCAGGCAGGCGGAGGAGGGCGCCTGCTACTGCCTGGTCCTGGGCGATTTCAGCCGCGTCCGCGTCCCCTAGAGAGGTGACGAAAACGGGTGGCGGCCAGTCCGTGGTTCGACAAGCTCACCACGAGCGGAATCTCCCAGGCCGCTCGCCCTGAGCCTGTCGAAGGGCATCCTGAGCCTTCGGCCCGAGCTCACGCCGAGGGCCTGTCGAAGGGCATCCTGAGCCTGTCGAAGGACGAGTCCCGGAGTTTCTCATTACGGTGCTGGTGTGGTGAATCAGAAATCCGCAGGCAAATGTCATTCTGAGTCCGCCTCTGGTGGACGAAGAATCCGTGATGGGAGGCCTGCTCCGTCGGATGCTTCATCCGCCTGTGGCGGATTCAGCATGACAAAGATGAAGCAGCCGGATGCTTCATCCGCCTCTGGCGGATTCAGCATGACAAAGACAAAGCATTGGATTTGTTAGCGAATCTCTGACTCAGGACACTAGAGAGGGCGGCATGAAGACGATACTGGTTACCGGCGGCGCCGGCTTTATCGGCAGCAACTTCATCCACCACCTGCTGTCCACCTACGACTACCAGGTCATCAACCTCGATGCCCTGACCTACGCCGGCAACGTGGACAACCTGCGCGACATCGAGGACGACGCGCGCTATCGCTTCGTCCACGGCGACATCTGCGACGCCGAGCTGGTGGATGGCCTCATGCGGGAGGTGGACGCCGTCGCCAACTTCGCCGCCGAGACCCACGTCGACCGCTCGCTGATGGAGGCGGGCTCCTTCATCAGGACCGACATCCTGGGCACCTATGTGCTCCTGGAGGCGGCCCGCCGCCACGGCGTGGAGCGCTTCCTCCACATCTCCACCGACGAGGTGTACGGCGACATCGCCCCCGGCCTCTCCTCGCGGGAGGAGGACCCGCTGCGGCCGCGCAGCCCCTACGCCGCCAGCAAGGCGGGCGCCGAGATGCAATGCCGCGCCTTCCACGAGACCTACGGCCTGCCGGTGGTCGTCAGCCGCGGCTCCAACAACATCGGGCCCTACCAGCATGTGGAGAAGGCCGTCCCCCTCTTCGTCACCAACGCCCTCACCGACCAACCCATCCCCCTCTATGGCGACGGCCTCCAGGTGCGCGACTGGCAGTACGTGGCCGACCACTGCCGCGCCCTGGACCTTGTCCTGCACCGGGGCGTCGCCGGCGAGGCCTACAACGTCGGCGCCGGCAACGAGCGCCCCAACATCGAGGTGCTGACGGCCATCCTCGACCTGCTGGACAAGCCCCGCAGCCTCATCCGTCACATAGAGGACCGGCCCGGCCACGACCGCCGCTACAGCCTGGACTCGACCAAGGCCCACGCCCTGGGCTGGGCGCCCGAGCACGGCTTCGAGGCTGCCCTCGAGGGGACCGTGCGCTGGTACGTCGATAACCGCTGGTGGTGGGAGAAGGTGCGCGCCGGCGACTTCCGCGACTACTACGACCGCCTGTACGGCGACCGCCTGGCCCGCGGCCGGCCGGCCGACCGCCCGTCTGGGCGGCCAGCACCCTGAATCCGATGGGCGCCACGCGGGTCTCCGTGCTCATCACCGGGGGCCGGGGGCAACTGGGCCGCGAGCTCCAGCGGGCGCTGCGGGCACCCGGGCGCCGTGGCCCAGCCAGCCTGAAGGCTGGCCTTCTGGATGTGGAGGGCGCCGAGGTACTGGCGCTCGACCTGCCCGAGCTGGACGTGACCGACGCCGGGGCCGTCGAGCGGGCGATCGGCCAGGCGAGGCCTGACCTGGTGATCCACGCCGCCGCCCTCACCGATACGTCGCTCTGCGAGGAGGACCCTGACCTGGCGATGCGCGTCAACGCCCAGGGGGCGCTGCACGTCGCCGAGGCCTGTCGCCGCATCGACGCCGCCATGGTCTACGTCAGCACCAACGAGGTCTTCGACGGCCCGCCTCGGCGGGAGCCCTACGGCGAGTCCGATGAGCCGCGCCCCGTCAACGCCTACGGCCGCTCGAAGCTGGAGGGCGAGCGCCTGGTGCGCGACAGGCTGCCCCGCTGCTACGTCGTGCGGACGTCATGGCTCTACGCCGAGGGCGGCGACAACTTCCCGGCCAAGGTCCTGCGCCTCGCCTTCGCCTTGGGCGAATCCGCCTCTGGCGGACAGGAGCGCCCCGCCTCGCGGACGGGCAGGCGCGAGCTCTCGATGGTGACGGACGAGGTGGCGACCCCCACCTGGGCGCGCGACCTGGCGCAGGCCATCATCCGGCTGGTGGGCCACCCTGCCTATGGCACCTACCACCTGACGAACGCCGGCTGGTGCTCGCGCTACGAGTGGGCGGCCGAGGTGCTGCGCCTGGCCGGTCGGCCGTGGGCGGACGTGACGCTCCGGCCCATTACGTCGGCCGAGTACGGCGGTGGGGGCCCGCCCAAGCCGCCTTTCTCCGCCCTCCGCAACGAGGCCGCCGCCCGCCTGGGCATCACCCTCCGGTCGTGGCAGGAGGCGCTGGGGGAGTACTTCGGCGGCGGGTAGGGGGAGGTACAGCTTAGACTACATCTCAATGCGAGTGGGTTGCCCAGGTCGAGGAGTTGCCGCTGGCTCCAGCGGACCAGGAGCCGGTGCGAGAGGTTCGGGAGGAGGCCAGCTAGCTCGCAGCGCCGCAGGCAGCCGCAGGCACGAAGGGGGCCGCAGGGAGGCGGCCTCTGGCCATTCCTGGAGTGAAGTTGTCAGACCGCGCCTGGACAGTGCTTCTGAACTTCGGAGAGGATCGGGGAGAAATCGTTGGCAAGCAATTGCTGGTAGTCAGTCAAGGCCGAGGAGACCTGGTCGTATCTCACCAATCGTGACCTGGAATAGAGGCGGTCATACGAGATGCTGATAGGGCCTGGGAAAGACTGTTGCACGGCAGCGCCTCGGGCGGAGTGGTTGTTCCCGTGAGTCCGCTGGAGAGCATGAAGCGCCGCGCTTAGGAGGTGCAGCGCTCGGTAGAAGAGCACAACGATGGCCCAATCGGCGTACTGATCGTCAGCGAGAGGGATTAGGGCAAGGAAGTCTGCGTTGTGCCTAGCCTTGTCCAGGTGATCTTGCGCCGCGTTCATAGAGAACTTTGGCTCCTCGAGACCACTCAGCGTCGGACGAAACAGAAGATGGCACGACCACAAAGTCCAGTTCAACGTGCTGCAGAGCTTCTCTGAAGTCTTGAATCCATCCAAGAACGACCGTCTCACCGCTGTAGAGGTCCCCGCTGATCACGAACAGCAAGTCAACGGTTCCTTCTCGTTGTTCGATGAGAACTCGATTCAAGTTACCGAATGAAGCTGCCCGCTCGCGCAGCAAGCCATCAAGCCTCGCGATCTCCTGCTGACGCACCCAGTCGAGGAGATCTTGAGCGCGACTGAAGGACAAAGGATAGGCTTCGGCGACTCGCTTGGGCAAGCGACTCACCGAGAAGATGTCCTCAAAGTCAGGCAGGGACCTCGCGTACACGGGGACTCGCTTCGGCCCCAGTGCGGAAGTGGAAGGTGAAGTGTCGGGTCGAATCTGCTCGGTGACGATCATTGGCGCTACCTACAGGCGGTGAAGTGCTTCCTTGAACGCGTCGTATTCATTCTCAAAGGCGGTTCGGAACTCGCCCTCATCTTGGGGCGGTGCCGCTTCGTCATAATGGAAATTGGCGTACACGCGGAGGCTGCCTTCTATCTTGCTGGGTTCCACCAGCAACTGTATTCGGCAATTCGATCTCTCCATGGTAGCGATGAAGCCCAGCGCAGCCAGTTGCGCCCCGAACGCGTCCGCGATGTGCTGTTGGGGGCTGTGAAAGTACCGGGCTTGCATGAAATCTGGAGGTGTCTGCCCCGCGATCGGCACGTGCAGTTCGAAGTTGAAGCCATGAGCTACAATCTTGTCGCCGCTTGATGCGTAGACGGCTTTGAAGGCGTTTGTTGCAACCAGAGCAAAGGGATCATCAGTGCCAGGGGCGACGCCGCGTGAGTCCGTGATCTCAACCCTGTTGTTACCGAACTGGCACTGCAACTGCCGGTCAGGATAGATCACGGTCAGCGCTTGGTCTGGAATCTCCGTGATTAGCGGCGCGGGATGGGCAGGCCAAAGCTTGCGTGCGAGTTCCGACAGAACCGCGCCAAACCGTAGCTCCGGCACCACAACGACAACAGAGGCTAGCGTCAATCGGCTATTCGCTACGTCCACGGCAGATAGCATACACCTGTGGTCGAATCGCCGTAAAGGGCCTCCTGTCGCGCCACAGCCGCCGCAGGACGCGGCCCCCTATCCTTCCGGCCGCCGATGTAACGTCCTGCCCCGCCTCGTCGTCACACCGCTACCCTCTCGTGTTCAAGAAGCTCCTTGCCCGTGATGGGCACGATGTCAGGCTGTCTTCGCGGTTCGCCCGTTTGATCTTCTTGACGGCGTCGCCGAAGCGATCCTGTCGAATGAACCGGCCCGCTCTTGGCCCGGTGGGGCTCCCCCTCCCCCTTGAACCACACCCCCTCAAAGCCCAAGATCGTACCGCCATGTGGAGCGTAGCTGCAGGGCTTCAGCCCTGCTGGACCCTACGGATTCGGCAGACCTGAAGGTCTGCAGCTACGGCTCAACTGCACATTGAGGCTTGGAGCCATTAACTAGGTATTGACCAGGTCGAAGGTTCTCCCACCAATGACGAACCAGTCACCCATGACCCGTTCGACAGGCTCAGGGCAGGCCCCCGCGCCCTCCGTGGGCATCGTCGCCGTCAACTACAACGGCGCCGCCTTCATCGGCGAGTTCGCCGAGAGTCTGCGCGGCGTGCGCTACCCCAACTTCCGCCTCATCGTCGTCGACAGCGCCTCCACTGACGGCTCCGCCGACGAGCTGGTGCGCCTCGTGCCCGATGCCGTCCTGCTGCGCTCGGACGAGAACCTGGGCACCGCCGCCGGCAACAACCGCGGCATCGCCTACTGCCTCGAGCACGGCTTCGACTACGTCCTCCTCCTCAACAACGACACCGTCCTCACTGAGGACTTCCTGGACCGCCTCGTGGCCGCCGCCGGCGAGCGCACGCTGGCGGTGCCCAAGATCCTCTACTACTTCGACCGGCGCCTCATCAGCACCCACGCCGGCGATTTCGACTGGCGGCTCGGCGTCTTCCGCCACACCTTCCACGGCCGTCCCGACTCGTCCGCCACAGGCGGACCCCGTGAGCTGGAGACGGCCAGCTTCTGCTGCGCCCTGGTGCCCGCCGCCGCCTTCCGCGAGGTGGGCCTCCTGGACGAGCGCTTCTTCATGTACTATGAGGAGACCGACTGGCTGCGACAGGCCCGGGACCGGGGCTACCGGCTGCTCTACCGGCCCGAAGCTGTCATCTACCATCGGGAGAGCGCCTCCAGCGGCCCGCCGGGGGCGGGTTGGATGACGCCCTTCAAGCACTACTACGCCACGCGCAACCGCCTCTACCTGGTGAGGAAGCACTCGACCTCGCGGGGCGCCTACGCCCTCTTCACCGCCTACTTCCTGGCCGGGCGGCTGTTCTACCTCGCGCTGCACCTCCTGCGGCGGCGACCGCGGCTGGCGCGGGCCCTGGTGCGCGGCGTCCTGGACTACTATCGTGGGCGCATGGGCCGTACCCTGGAGGTGGGCGACCTGTGACTCGGACATGGGCGTGCTGAAAAAGAAACCTGCCGCCAAGTGTCATTCTGAGTCCGCCATGGGCGGACGAAGAATCCGTGATGGGAGGCCTGCTCCGCCGGATGCTTCATCCGCCTCTGGCGGATTCAGCATGACAAAGACAAAGCAACCCGAATAGATTGATCTGATGCGCATCGCCTACGACGCCACCGCCATACCGCGCCTGATGGCCGGCGCCGCCGTCTACACGTACGAGCTGGCCCGCGCCCTGGCCGCCGTGGACAGCGAGAACGAGTACGTCATCTTCGCTCGCGGCACCCACTTCGACGACCTGCCCCGCATGAGGCCCGGCCCGCCTGCCGGACGGGCAGGCCTGCGGGTGCTGAAGGTGCGGGCGCCGTCGCGGCCCCTGCGTCTCCTCTGGGAGCAGGCCGTGCTCCCCTGGTCCGCCAGGGGCGGACGCCAATCGCGCATCGACGTGCTCCACTCGCCGCACCACACGACGCCTCTGCTGCCGTGCGGCTGCCGGCGGGTAGTCACCATCCACGACCTGACCTTCTTCCTGCTGCCCGAGCGCTACCCGCCGACCCGCCGACTCTACTTCCAGCTCATGACCCGCCTCTCGGCGCGGGTGGCGGACGCCGTCATCGTGCCGTCGGAAGCCGTTCGCGGCGACGTGATGCGCCTCCTGCGGCTTCCGGCGGAGCGCCTGTTCGTCATCCCCGAGGCAGCGGGCCCCGCCTTCCATCCGCAGGACGCCGTCGCCATCGAGGCCGTGCGGCGTCGATACGGCCTGGAGGGGCCCTTCCTGCTCAGCGTAGGCAGCCTGGAGCCGGGCAAGAACCGCGAGCGCCTGCTACAGGCCTTCGCCCGCTTGCAAGCGCGGGGACTGAAGCACACGCTTGTCGTGGCCGGGCAGAGGGCCTGGCGCTACGAGGGCGAAGCGCCCCTGGCCCGGCGCCTCGGCCTGGCGGAGTCGGTGCGCTTCCTGGGCCACGTGCCCCAGGCCGACCTGCCTGCCCTCTACAGCGCCGCCGACCTCTTCGTCTTCCCGTCGCTATACGAGGGCTTCGGGCTGCCGGCCCTGGAGGCCATGGCCTGCGGGACGCCTGTGGTGGCCTCCAACGTCTCCGCCCTGCCCGAGGTGGTGGGCGACGCCGCCCTCCAGGTGTCGCCCCTGGACGTCGACGCGCTGGCCGGTGCCATCGAGGGCCTCCTGCGCGACGACCGCCTGCGGGCCGACCTGCGAGAGCGAGGGCTGGAACGAGCGGCCCAGTTCAGTTGGGAGAAGGCGGCCCGGCAGACGGCAGAGGTGTATAGTTGGGCCTCCGTGGCGAGGAAGGGAGGCTGTTGACCAAGGCTGAGCGGGCGCTCGTGGTTCGACAGGCTCACCACGAGCGGAACCGCTCGCCCTGAGCGTGTCGAAGGGCGGACCATGTCGATCTTCAATACCCTCAAGGAGGCGGGCTAGCGGCCGTGGAGCTCTCCATCGTCATCGTCAGTTACAACGGGCGGGAGTACCTGCGGCGCTGCCTGCGCTCCTTGCTCGAGCACACGCGGGGGCTGGAGTACGAGGTGGTGGTGGTGGACAACGCCTCCCAGGACGGCAGCACCGACATGGTGGCCGCGGAGTTCCCCTCCGTCCGCCTGCTGCGCCGGCCCAGCAATGCCGGCCTCTCGACAGCCCTCAACCAGGGCATCCGCCTCAGCGGCGGCGAGATGACGGTCCTTCTCAACCCAGACGTCGAGCTCCAGGACAATCCCTTCCCGGTCATGGCCCAGTACCTGCGCGACCACCCGGAAGTCGGCATCCTCGGTCCCAGACTCCTGGACGATGACGGCTCTCTCCAGTTGTCCTGCCGCCGCTTCCCGACGTTCAGCGTCGTCTTCTTCAACCGCTACTCGCTCCTCACGCGCCTCTTCCCCCGCAACCCCCTCTCTACCCGCTACCTGATGACCGACTTCGACCACAGCGGCATGGCCGGGGTCGACTGGCTGTCCCTGGCCTGCTGGATGGCGCCCCGCCGCCTCTTCGACGAGGTGGGCTTCCTGGACGAAGGCTACTTCCTCTACAACGAGGACGTGGACTTCTGCCAGCGGGTCCACCGGGCCGGTCGGAAGGTGGTCTACTTCCCCGAGGTGTCCGTTGTGCACCACATCGGCGGCAGCACCAGCAGTGTGCCCAACCGCAGCGTCATCGAGCGACACCGCAGCATGTGGCGCTACTACAGGAAGTACATGCGGCGCGGGCTCCTGCTGGACGGGCCGGTGCTGGCCGGCATCGCCTTCCGCTGCGCCTATACCCTCGCCTTCAACAACGCGAAGCGGCTGCGGCACCGCAAGAACCCGTAGGGGCGGAGCTTTCCCGCCAAGGGCGGGTCCGCCTCGGGCGGAAGCTCCGCCCGCCAGGGGGTGGGGCCCGACCTTCGGCGGGGAAGCACGTAGGCATGTAGCGGAAGGCTTCAGCCTTCCACAGAGGCCGTGGAGGGCTGGAAGCCCTCCGCTACGCGGGAGACCGCCGGGGGACGGTCCCCCTTAAGAAGGCCAGGCTTCAGCCTGGCAGCAGCCCGCGCCGGCCTCAAGGCCGGCCTTCGAGGGAACAGAGGTCTTGCCCGCTGCGGGCCGTGCTCACGCTCAGAAGGCCAGGCTTTAGCCTGGCACGTCCCCATTCAGAGGAGCGGAGGGTTTTCCGGCGCTAGTCGGCGCTCTCGCCGTCCGATGGCGGTGAGGGCATCACCTCCAGCGGCGACGGCTCTAGAAACGGGGTCTTCCTTCGCAGCCAGACCACACCGTGGCTGTTCCAGAGGGAGACGGCATACCCCAGCTTCGTCAAAACGGCCGCCACCAGCACCACCAGAGCTCCCAGGACGGCTAGCTCCACGGGGAAGTAGTCCACGTAGTGAAGAAGGATGGCCGCCCCCGAGAAGAGGACCGAGAGAGCGTAGAGGACGGCTAGGATTCCCCTTGGCCCCAGGCCCAGCACCTCCAGCCGGTGGTGGATGTGGTCCAGGTCGCCCTGGAAGGGATGGCTGCGGTCCAGGACGCGCCGGGCCACCGCGAGCACCGTGTCCAGGATGGGGAAGCCCAGAGCGACGATGGGCACGCCGATGAAGAAGGCGTCGGAGACGCCGGTGGAGCCGCGGATGGAGAGGGCGCCCAGGACGAAGCCCATCAACAGCGCCCCGGAGTCGCCCAGGATGGAGGAAGCCGGGGGCAAGTTGAAGGGCAGGAAGCCCAGGCCGCCACCGGCCAGGGCTACCAGCAGCAGGGCTATCGTTGGGTGTTCAGAGTGGGAGGCCACCTGTGCCAGGGTCGCCGCCGCCAGGATGGAGACGCCCGCCGCCACGCCGTCCTTGCCGTCGACCAGGTTGATGGCGTTGGTGAAGAAGACGACCCAGGCAATAGTCACCAGAGGCGCCAGCCAGCTCAGGTCGATGGCGCCGCCCCAGGGGAAGGCCAACTGCTCGATGCGGTAGCCGGCGGCGTAGACGGCCACCGCCGCCCCTACCTGGCCGACCAGCTTCTGCTGCCAGCTCGCCACCCGCCAGTCGTCGAAGAGGCCGGTCAGGAAGACCAGGGAGCAGGCCCCAAGGAAGCCCAGGAACCTGCCCGACTTGGGGGCAAAGAACTCGGATGCCTCCGAGGAGATGGCTGAAGCCAGGAAGGGGGTGATGGCGAAGGCCAGGAAGACGGCGACGCCGCCCAGCTTCGGTCTGTGGGCGGCGTGTCGTCCGAAGGGGCCCGGCAGGAGTCGGGTGCGGGAGAGGGCCTGGAGGAGGGCCGTCGCACCAAGGGCGATGGCTATCGCCAGGATGAGGGTGAGCAGGTAGACGTTCACGGCCCTCTTCCCCTCGAGTGGGTCGGCCTGTCAGTCGGCAGACAAGCGCCGGTCGGATTTTACCACGCGGTGACGCGGGGTCAAGCCGACGACTTGGGTCTCGGTGCCCTACGTCCGCCGACCGCCCTTGAACGGCGCCCCAGCCCGCCCGTATGATGAAGACCATCGCGCCCCGTCAGCAAGCAGCTTGATTCGTTTCAGCGCGTACTGAGGTTGCGGTTATGGCTACTACGCAGCAGCTCGCGATCGATGGCGGGACGCCTGTCCGCAGCAGATTCTTCCCGTCGTGGCCTGTCTGGGACGATCGCGAGGTACAGGCTGTCAGGAAGGTCGTCGAGAGCGGGAACTGGGGCGGCTTCCCGTCCCCCAACGTCAAGGCCTCCGAGTTCGCCCAGGCGTTTGCCTCCTATCACACCGCCCGCTACGGGATCTGCACGTCCAATGGCACCACCGCCCTGGAGGTGGCCCTGAAGGCTGCTGGGGTCGGGCCCGGCGACGAGGTCATTGTTCCGGCCCTCACCTTCATGGCCACGGCCGCTGCCGCCCTCTATCTGGGCGCGGTGCCCGTCTTCGCGGACATCGACCCCGACACGTGGTGCATCGATCCGAATGAGATCGAGAGGGTCCTCTCCAAAAGGACCAAGGCGATCGTCCCTGTCCACCTGGGCTCCCGGATGGCCGACATGGACCGCATCATGGCGATAGCCCGAAGGCACGGCCTGAAGGTCGTCGAAGACTGCGCCCACATGCACGGCGGGTTCTGGCACGGGAAGGGCGCCGGCTCCATCGGTGACCTGGGCTGCTTCAGTTTTCAGTCCAGCAAGCTCATGACTGCGGGCGAGGGTGGCATCATCTTGACCAGCGACGAGGGGCTGGAGGAGCGCTGCCAGTCCTACATCAACTGCGGGCGCGTCAGGCCCACCGACCGGCACGTCGGGCCGCGAGAAGCTTTGGGCTGGAACTACCGCATGACCGAGCTGCAAGCGGCCATTCTGCTCGTCCAACTAGAGCGGTTAAAGGAGCAAGCGCCCATCCGAGACGAGAACATCCGGTACCTGACGGCCCGGCTCCAAGGTGTCGAAGGCGTTTCCACGCTCAGGCAGGACGACAGGATGACCACCCGCTCGGGCTACGGCGTTTTGGTCAGGTACACGCCTGAGGCCTTCGGAGGCACGCCGCGCGACACCTTCGTCGCAGCGCTCGCGGCTGAAGGAATCCCCTGCCACGGCGGCTTCTACGAACCGGTTTACAGGAGCCCTCTCTTCGGCTGGAGGGACGCGCCCGTGGCCGTTGACTACAGCGAGACGTTCTGTCCCGTGACCGAGCGGGCCGCCTATCACGAGTGCGTCTGGCTCCCGCACCAGCTCTTCCTGGGGACCCGGCAGGACATGGATGACATCGCCGCGGCCGTCGAGAAGGTGGCGAGGGCGTACCGGGGGTGACCCACAACGGATAGGGAAAACGGATAAGCGGATGGGGCTTACCACGACCGGCTATGATGACATTACATACCGCATTATTGGGGCTGCTATGAGGGTGCACAACGCTCTGGGCCCCGGTCTGCGAGAAGGCATATACCAGCGGGCGCTGTCGGAGCAAATGAGGGCCGAGGGACTGTCTTTTGAAGAAGAGAAGCCCGTCGAAATACTCCTTGACGGCGTCAGCGTCGGCCTGCTCTACCTCGATCACCTGGTTGAAGACGCTGTCGTCGTGGAGATCAAAGCCCTGCGACACCGGCTGACACAAGACGAGGTCGGACAGGTGATCACCTACCTCGCAGCAACTGGCCACAAAGTAGGCTTATTGTTCAACTTCGCAGGGCGATCGTTGGAGTACAAGCGGATTCTCCCGCCAAGGAGGCTGGATGACTGGAGGCAGAGGATCAGGCGCTATGCCTGGACGCCAGAGCACGCTCACAACGGATAACCAGCCGATGCACCGACGGGTCTCATCCGCTTATCCGCTCCGATGAATCCGCTGTGAGGAGGGACAGCTAGCGACATGCCCAACCACCGCATCCGCAGCGCCACCGAGGCTGACTTCCCGTTCATCCAGGACATGGTGGCCCGCCTGCGACTCGACAACGAAGACCTGTGCGCCGGGCAGTTCATCGTGGTGGAGGAGGGTGAATGCGTGGTGGCCTTCGGGCGCATCAAGCCTTACCGCCGCACCTTCGAGCTGGGCTGCGTGGCCGTGGTGGAGGACCGGCGCGACCAGGGGCTGGGTGAGCTCGTGGTTCGGGAGCTGATCCGCCGCTTCCCTCAGCGGCGCGTGTATGTCACCACCGACATCCCGGACTACTTCCAGCGGCTCGGCTTCATGCGCACGAGGGCGCTGCCCCGGGAGCTCAGCGAGAAGATCGGCCGGGTGGAGGGCAAGCTGCGCTCGGGCGTGGTGGGAATGGTGTACCGGCGGCCCTGCCCGTCCGGCCAGCCTGTCCGGCAGGCAGGCAGGCGGGCGGGCTGGGCCGGTAGCCAGGAGGAAGGAGTCTATGACGACTGAGTCGGAGCCTGTGCAGGTCATGGTGGCGCTGCCCTTGGGCACGCTGCGACTGCTGGTGGGGAGCATGGTCCTCGCTGTCCTGGTCATGCTCGCCATGCTGGCCTTCGAGATCGTCATCCTCTACCAGGTGTTCGACCTGATAGACCTGGTGGAGAAGATGGTCCCGGCGGGCTGAGGCGGTGAGGGAACGGGAGACAGCATGAGCATCCGCGCCGTCCTGTTCGACCTGGGGCACACCCTCTGGGACGTCCGCTACAACGAGGCCCTGGCGCCCACCATCTACCGGCGTGTGCACCGGCGTCTGGCGCGGGCCGTGCCGGGGCCTCTCCCCAGCGCCGAGCGCCTCCAGGAGGCCATCACTAAGCACTGGATCGAAGAAGAGGTCGACGTGATGCGGAAGAAGAGGCTGGACCAGCGGCCGGCTGCCGACATCATCGCCGAGGGGCTCGCGACCCTGGGCCTGGAAGCCCCCGAGCACGTCCTCGACCGCATCACCGACGACATCCTCTCGCCTGACATCTGGGGCCGCTACCTGGAGGTCGACACCCTGGACACCCTTCGAGCCCTCAAGGAGCGAGGCCTGAAGCTGGGGGTCGTGTCCAACACCTACCAGCGGGGCCAGGTGCTGTCGGAGCAGCTAGCCCAGTCCGGCGCCCGGCCCTACATCGACGTGGCCGTTTTCTCCTCCGAGATGGGCCTGCGCAAACCTCACCCATCCCTCTTCCAGACGCCCCTGGCCGAACTGGGCGTGGCCGCCCAGGACGCCGTCTTCGTAGGGGACAGCCCGGAAGACGACATCCGGGGCGCCCAGGCGGTCGGCATGCGTGCCGTCCTCACGCGCCAGTACCGGCAGGCGACGGTGGAGGACGTCACCCCCGACCGCATCATCTGGCGCCTGCCCGAGGTCATCGAGTACATCGACAGCCTGAACTCCCATCGGGGATAGAGGAACACAACCCCAGTCTCATGGCTCGCCCGTAGCGGCGACCTTCAGGTCGCCACGTGCTTCCCCCACGAGCCGCCACGTGCTTCCCACGCGAGTCGCTACGTGCTTCCCCCACGAGAAGCCCGTGGCGAGCTTCCGCCGGAGGCGGACCCGCCTGCGGCGGGGAAGCTCGCCCCTACGGGGAATCTCCCTCCTCGCCTAGGCGGAGTTCCTTGACACCCGTAGGCGATGGGCTATCATAGCCCCTGACTCTGAGGGGGTGGCCAGGCCTGCGGCGGTTTGAGCGGCCAGCCATGCCGCCCATAGCGGAGGGAGTAACCGCGGGAGGATAGCCATGGCCACCGGCCCGACCTACATCGAAGTCCTCGACGAGGGCATGGGGGAGTTCCGCATGCCCGACCCCGACGGCTACCGGGAGTGGGTCCGCGACCACAAGTCGCGGGCCCTTGTTAGCAAGCTCATGACCGCGCAGGAGGCCGTCTCCCGGTTCGTCGAGGACGGGGACTACCTGGCCTACGACTGCAACTACCTCCAGCGCGGCCCCAGCACCCTCATCCGCGAGGTCATCCGTCAGAAGAAGAAAGACCTCTGGGTGGCTGGCAAGTTCACGTGGGTGGCGGTGCACCTCCTCATCGCAGGCGGCTGTGCCAGCAAGGTGGACTGTGGCTTCTTCCTCTTCGGCAAGGCCATCGACCGCTTTGTGCAGGAGAGGCGGGTTCAGATCTTCGAGTACAGCAACGTGGTGATGACCCTGCGTCTCCAGGCCGGCGCCATGGGCGTGCCCTTCCTCCCCGTGCGCTCCTTCGGCGGCACCGACGGCTTCCGCTACTCGGGCGCCAAGCTCATCCGCGACCCGTACACGGCACAGTCCGTGGTCATCGTCCCCGCCCTGAACCCCGACGTGGCCCTCATCCACGTCCAGCAGGCAGACGTGTACGGTAACGCCCGCGTCTTCGGCACCGGCATCGCCCACCAGGAGACGGCCATGGCCTCCAGGAAGGTCATCGTCTCCGCCGAGGAGATCGTCGACTCAGAGGAGATCCGGCGCGATCCGGGCCGTACCTCCATCCCGTACTACTGTGTAGACGCCGTGGTGCACGCGCCCTTCGGGGCCTACCCGGGGGAGTGCGCCGGCTGGTACGCCTCGGACCCCGCTGGCGTCATCGAAGTGGTCGTGGCGACGCTGACGGACAACCTCGATGCCTACTTGGAGAAGTACGTGCGCAGCGTGGCGAACGATCAGGAGATGCTGGAGAAGCACGTGGGGGTGGCCAAGCTCCTCGAGATGCAGCGCCGGGTCGCCAGCAAGGAGGGCTACCGGCCATGACCAGAGCCACATCTTTCAACGAGCGGGAGATGCAGACCTGCACCGTCGCCCGCATGATCGAGGACGGCAAGACCTACTGGGTGGCCGGAGCCGGCAGCCCCCTCTACGCCATCCTCATGGGCAAGAAGATGTACGCCCCCAACGCCCAGTACATCACCGAGGACGGCGTCATTGCTCCCGAGCCTTTGCTCCCCTTCGACCCGATTATGAGCATGGTCTCGGCCCGGGCCGGATACCGCGCCTTGGGCTGGGCCACCATGAACGCGGCCGGCAACCACGCCCAGGTCGGCCTCATGGACTGCGGCATCCTCAATGCCCTCCAGATCGACCAGTACGGGAACATCAACTCGACGGCTATCGGCACCTACGGCGAGAGGATCCGGCGCTTTGGCGGGCCCGGCGGCGCCGACTCCATCGCCTCCCTTTGCTGGCGGACCATCGTCATAACGGACCAGGAGAAGAGGAAGTTCGTGGAGCGGGTAGACTTCATCTCCTCGCCCGGCTACCTGGACGGGACGCCGGGAGCGCGGGAGAAGGCCGGCCTGCCCCGGGATACCGGGCCCTGGCGTGTGGTCACCCCCTGGGCCGTGTACGACTACAATGAGGAGCGCCGTCTGCGCCTCATCGCCATCGCCCCCTGGGTGACGGTGGACGAAGTGCTGGCCGAGTGCCAGCACAAGCCCGTGGTGGCCGACAAGGTGGAGACCCTGGAGGTGCCCACGGACGAGGAGCTGGACATGCTGCGCAGCCAGCTAGACGTGGCTGGCCAGATGAGCGGCATCGAGCGCAGCGGCTGGATCATCTGGGACGGCGAGAGGTACGTCAGGAGCGAGGGGTAGCGCGGTTGGAAGAAGTCGTAGGGGCGAAGCTTCAGCTCCGCCCAGGACAGAGCTAAAGCTCTGTCCCTACGGGGGCCCCGGCGGGGAGAAGTACGCGCGCCAGACTGAGTCGTAGGGGCGGAGCTTCAGCTCCGCCCAGGACAGAGCTAAAGCTCTGTCCCTACAGGTGGCCAATCATGTCGGCTTATTCGATCGTGGCCATTAGCCCGAGGGCCGAGGAGCAGTGATGACGCGTCCTGACCACCTAGAAAGGCCTTCACCGTGCCCACACACCTGAAAGAAGGCGACCCTGCCCCCAAGCTTTTCCATCCCGTAGGGGCGGAGCTTCAGCTCCGCCCTAAACAGGGCTGCTAGGAGGTCGCCTTCCGTGCCCACACACCTGAAGGAAGGCGAACCTGCACCCGCCTTCGAGCTGGAGTCTGATAACGCCGGCACCTTCCGGCTGGAGGACCTGCACGGCAAGTACGTTGTCCTCTACTTCTACCCCAAGGACGACACCCCCGGCTGCACGGCCGAGGCCTGTAGCTTCCGCGACAGCAACAGTGAGATCGAGGCCGAGGGCGCGGTGGTCCTTGGCGTCAGCACGGACTCCCTCCGCTCGCACGAGAAGTTCCGCCGGAAGCACGGCCTGCCCTTTCCCCTGCTATCGGACCGGGACCACCGTGTGGCGGAGGCCTACGGCGTCTACGGTCCCAAGAAGTTCATGGGGCGCGAGTTCATGGGCGTGCAGCGGGCCACGTTCATCATCGGCCCCGATGGGCGGCTGGCCAAGATCTGGCCAAACGTGAAGCCCGCCGGCCACGCCGAGGAAGTGCTGGCGTGGCTGCGCTCGCAGCGCAGAAGCTAATGGGAGGGTGGAGACATGGCCATCGCTAGCAAGGTCTTCTTTCCAGTCGCTATTCTGGCCCTAGCTCTTTTGGCTGGTGCCGGTGCTGCCGCTGCCCAGCCTGAGCAGGAAGATCCGCAGATCTACCCGCCTCCCATCCCCCTGCGTGTCGTCGACCTCGCCGTCGCATGCAACAACGTGGCGCTCACCTACCCGGACGGGACGCCGGTAGGCGTGGTCGTGGGCTCCATCAACCCGCAGGGGGCTCTGTACGCTATCTGGCGGCTCAACGCGAGCCCGCCGACGCCGGGGGCCAGCCCGACGTTCGAGGGCTTCGCGCCCGCCGCTCCCCAGGCCAGCGACCTGCAAGGGGTGAACTTCCTGGAGGCCGTCTTCCTCTGTGTGAGCGTGCCCTCCGCCGTCACCATGCCCGCCGTGCAGCCGTGGCCTTACCCCATCCCCTTGCCTCAGTCCACGCCGGGCGCAGAATCGCAGTAGGGGCAAGCCGGGGGACTCCTGCCTTCGAAAAGGTTGGGCCCGGCCATCGGCCGGGCCCCGAGGCGTTCCGGTGGGAAGAGCCAGTCCTGGCCCTCAGGCCGGGGCTGCCTTCACTACAAGGAGCCGGAGGCGAGCTGCACTGCCTCTGAGATCTTAGCCAGCAAAGCCTTGGAGTCGATCTGCTTGAAGAGGTAGTCGGTGGTGCCGGCCTCGCGGGCCTCGCGCCATTCCTCCCGGCTCAGGTAAGAGGTGAGGATCACCACGGCGCAGCCGTAGCCATTACTTGTCAGGCGACGGCAGAGATCCAGGCCGCCGCCGTCATCGCGCTTCACGTCCAGCAGGACCACGTCGGGGTGGCGTTCGGCCAGCCAGCGTGCGGCCTCCTCGGCGCAGCCGGTCGCGCCCACCACCTCGACGGTCTCACAGCGCGCCAGCGAGGCCACGAGCTCGCGCCGAACGCGCTCATGGTCGTCGACAATCATTACTCGGATCTTGCCCGCCAAACTCCAATCCTTTCCAGCCACCAGAGAGCAAAGACACCTACGTTCTCAAACAGTATCTCCGAGTGGTTGGGGCGAGCATAAGCGCCATTAAGACCCGCCTGCGGTGTAAGAGAGGCCCGAAAAGCGGGGGCCGAACGGACTGGAAGCCTTACCCATTCGGTCAGTGCCGCCGCTCCGCATGCCAGCGGGTGGCGCACGACGCCCATGGGTGGGGGACCTACGCCTCCTTCTCCGCCTCCTTCCTCCCCAGGCCCTTGCGGGCGATGAAGGCGGCGGCCTCGGCTCGACGGCGCAGATTTAGCTTGCTGAGGATGCTGCTGACGTAGTTCTTGACCGTCTTATCGCTCAAGAAGATCTCCTCGGCGATCTCCTTGTTAGTCTTGCCCTCGGCGATGAGGAGGAGGATCTTCTGCTCCTGGTCCGAAAGGCTGGCCAGGCTGTCGTCGGGCCGGCGGCCGCCCAGGCTGCGCACCCGCTCCAGCACTTTCTGGGTGACGGCGGGGTCCAGCAGGGAGCCGCCCTGAGCCACCGCCTCGATGGCCTCCGCCAGGGCGTGGCCCCGGGTCTGCTTGAGGAGGTAGCCCGCCGCGCCGGCCAGGATAGAGGCGAAGACCGCCTCGTCGTCGGCGTAGGAGGTGAGCATGATGACCTTGGTAGCCGGGTTCTCCTGCCGGATCTCGCGACAGGCCTCCACACCGCTGCCGTCGGGCAGCCGCACGTCCATGATGACCACGTCTGGGCGGAGCCGAGACGCCTCTTCAACGGCTGTGCCGACGGTGCCGGCCTCTCCCACCACGTTGATGCCCTCGCGGCGGTTCAGGATGGAGCGCAGGCCCTCCCGCACCACTTCATGGTCATCCACGATGAGCACCCGCAGAGGCTTCTCCATCATTCTTGTCCCTCCCTATCCCCTATGGGGACCTCCACCACCACAGATGTACCCTTACCCGGCGCGCTCTCCAGGGAAAGGTGTCCGCCCAGGCTCTGGGCCCGCTCCGCCATGTTACGCAGGCCCCGATGGCCGTGCTCGGTGCCCCGTCCCGGCGCAAAGCCGACCCCGTTGTCGGAGATAGCGAGGCGCAGAACGCCGTTCCGTGTCGTCAGGCGAGCCTCCACCGTCGAGGCGCGGGCGTGCTTCTGCACGTTGGCCAGGGCCTCCTGTGCTATGTGGAAGAGGTTGGTGACCTGGTCTTCTGTCAGCACTGGGCTCAGGTCTCGACCGCCGTCCACCACCAGGTTGGCGTCAACGAGGCTGTTCACCCGCAGCTCCCGGACGAGGGCGGACAGGGCGTCTGTGAGGTTGGTCGACTCGAGGGCGCGCGGGCGCAGGTCAAAGATGTAGTTGCGGATGTCCTTGATGACCTGGTTGAGGTCGTTGATGGCCTTTTCCAGCCGCGCCCGAACGTCCTGGGGCTGGTTGAACACCTCCTCGGAGCATTCCTCCAGGTTCAGGCCCACGGCGTAGATGGACTGAATGACACCGTCATGGAGGTCCATGCCGATGCGCTGGCGCTCCTCCAGCACCGCCAGGGACTGCACCTGTTCATAGAGGCGGGCATTCTCGACGGCGATGGCTGCCAGGTTGGCGAAGGCCTGGAGCAGTTTCGCATCATGCTCCGAGAAGTGGGTGGGGGTCCGGTTGGCCACGTGGAGGACGCCCAGGAGCTTGCCCTTGGCAGCGAAGCGGGCAGCGATGAAGGACACCAGATGCTCCTCCAGGATCTCAGGGATGGGCGGCGTCGTGCGGCGAGGGTCGGTCAGGTAATCCTCGATGATGACGGGTCCTTCCTCTTCGACGGGGGGCTCAGGCATGGTCTGCGTGACGGCGATGCGCAGATTGCGCAGGGCCTCAGAGCGGAGGCCCACGGAAGCTGCTAGGATCAGCTCGTCCCGGCTCGGCGAGAGCAGGGTGAGCATGGCGACGTCGGTCCTGAGCAGCTCCTGGGCTCGCTGCACCACCGTCTCTAGGAGGGCATGCAGGTCGAGGCTGGCGGCCACCTGTTCGCCTACCTCGAAGAGGCTCCTCCACTCCTGGGCGCGCCGCCGCTCCTCTTCGTAGAGGCGGGCGTTCTCGATGGCCACCGCTGCCTGCGCAGCGAAGAGGGTAACGGCGTCCTGGTCCTCCTGAGTGAACTCGGCGCCGCCCTCCTTGTCCGTCAGGTAGAGGTCGCCGATGGTGCGCCCTTTGTAGACGATGGGAAGCCCCAGGAGGCTGTGCATCACCGGGTGGTGCGGAGGAAAACCGACGGACTGGGGATGGGCGCTGATATCGGCCAGGCGCAGTGCCTTGCCCTCCCGCATGATGAGGCCCAGGACCCCTTTGCCCTCGGGAGGGTGCCCGATACGCTTTCGCTCCCTGGCGCTGATGCCGGAGGTGATGAACTCCTGGATGCGTCCCTGCTCGTCCAGGACGCCCAGGGCTCCATAGCGTGCCTGCACCACCTGCCGGCTAAGGTCCACCACCTTCTGCAAGACGGCTTCTAGCGACAGCTCAGAGGTGAGGCTAAGGCTGGCCTCGTTGAGGGCCGCCAATTGCCCGGTGCGCCGGCGCGCCGCCCGGTAGAGATGGCTGTTCTCGATGGCCACGCCTATTTGGGCGCCCATGGAAGCCAGCCACTGTTGCTCCGTCTCACCCAGCTCACGCTGGCGGTCGGAGGCTATAGCCATCATGCCCACGGGCTTACCCTTCGTCTTGAGGGGCACAATGGCGAAGTGCGCCAGCCCGCTGTCGCGCGCCGCCTCTGCTACTGCCTTGGCGGCATCCTGGGGTGTGCGCAGCACCACGCTGTCGGCCACCTCCTCGATGGTGCCGCCGCCCAGACCGAGGAGCGCCTCATGACCCTCTCCTCGCGCACCGCAGGCGATCATGCGCCCGGAGTCCTCATCCAGCACGAAGACGACGCCGGCCCTGCTATCGGTGACCTCAAGCACCTTCTCCAGTGTGCGCCCCACCATGTCCTCCAGCTCCAGGGATTGCCCCAGGGCGTCACCAACAGCGTTCAGGGCAAAGAGCTGGCGATTGCGCTGGACCAGGTGCACCTCGACAGCCTCTATGATCTGAAAGATGAACCTGAAGAAGAAGGTGACGCCCAGGAGGGTGATGGCAGCCGCCACCGGAACGGCCACCCAGGGCGCAGTGAGGGGTTCCACGACGACTAGCATGACCGTTTCCAGGGTCAGCAGAAGGGCCGTCGCGACGACGATAGTGATCCAGCGCAGACGAGCGGAGAGGGCTTGCACCTTGCTTCCTTATCGCAAGCGTAGGTTCGCGATGTCATTATACACCAGCAGCCCTATCCGAAGCCCTGCGTGCTATCGGGCCCTTGGGCCGAATGGCCCTGCCAGTTCGGTACGGACGGCTCTTATCGCTGGTGAGAGTTGTCACTAGAGTCAAGCGCGGCGGTGGCGGGGGAGCCAGGGCGCCTGAGAAGCCCCTGGAGGCTTGCTTTGACCGGGAAGGAGCCCGTCGCAGGCCGGCCCTCGCAAGCGCATGCGGCGGATGACGAGCCTGGACGCGTCCTCATCGTCGCGGACGAGGATCGCGTCAGGCAAGTTTTTTCGATGATGGTGGCGGAGGAAGGGCAGCGCCTGATCCTCAAGAGCTGGCGTGACCCAGACCTCACAGACGCCATCGACGAAAGGTTTCGGATGGTGGTGCTGGACTGGGAATCGGCTCCCAGACTGGCGGCTCGGCTGGCGGGCGCTATCCGCGTCAGGCAGCGTGAGACGCCCATCGCCGTACTCGTGCCCTGCTGGAGTGATCTGGAAGTCGGCGCCCGTCAGGCCGCCGACTTCTTCCTTACCAAGCCATTGCGGGTAACCCAGATGCGTCGAGTCCTGGCGCAGGCC
>Ga0315296_10001430_pt1 | contig 20860 bp, 16 predicted proteins | sample YL17G14_18_MG_FD_203921 | JGI IMG/M metagenome (GOLD analysis project Ga0315296, IMG submission 203921) | Sediment microbial communities from Yellowstone Lake, YNP, Wyoming, USA - YL17G14_18 | ecosystem: Environmental > Aquatic > Freshwater > Lake > Sediment | place: USA: Wyoming | collected...
TGGTCGCGACGACCTGCCGCAGCCGCAGCATCTGCCGCCGCTGTCCCTGGTCGGACCAGAGCGGGCTGCCGCACCTCGGGCAGGCAGCGTGGGCCTCGCCGGCCCCTTCGAGTGCCATGTGCGAGCAGGCGTCGCAGAAGCGCCAGCTCTCGAGCTGCGACAGGTCGAGGTTCACCTGGTCGATGACCAGCTTGCGCCCTTCGGCGAAGAAGCTGTTGGCCGGCGCCAGCTCCGAGATGGCCACCGCGGCCGGCCGCTGGTACTCGTAGGTGCGCATCTGGTAGCGGTCGTCCGGGCTCGCGTCGCGCTCGCGCCGGCGGTAGATGACCGACTGCAGCACCACCCCCGACTCAGGGAACGCGTAGTTGGGGAGCAGACCCTCGTCGGTGAAGAAGTTCAGGACGTGCCGGTGGTGGAGGTGGCGCACCAGCTCGTTGAGCGCCGCCTTCTCGCGGCGCAGCTCGTCGAGCGCCTGCTCGTGGATCGTGGCGCCGCCGGGCGCCTTCTCCAGGTCGGCGATGCGCGTGGTGAGGCGCTTGATGGCGCGCCGCAGGCTGCGCCGCTGCCCGACCAGCCCCATCAGACCGTCGCGGATGCGGTACTCGAGGCCCGGGCTCTCCCCCTCGCCGCGCGAGTAGGCCAGGATCCGTTCCCGCGCGAACGGCTGCAGCCCTTCCCCGAACAGGGCGACGAAGTCCTGCTCGAGCATCGTCCGATGCGCCTGGAAGAAGGCCAGCAGGTTGCCCGGGAACGCGTCGGGCTTCTTCGTGTCCTGGTCCAGTGCTTCGATGACCGGCTGCAGCCGGTCGGGCAGGGCGCCGGCCAGCAGGCCCGACTCCACCCAGCGGTCGAAGACAAAGCCGGTGAACTGGCGTTCGAGGACGGCCGAGGCGTTCAGGAAGCAGCCCGGCGGCTCCACGTGGCCCTGGATCATCTCGTCGGGCTCGGCGTAGAAGAAGAGGTCGTGCGGCCGCCCGTTGGCGACAGCCACCACGAAGGCGTTGCCGTCACGGCGGCCCGCGCGGCCCACGCGCTGGAGGTAGTGGCTCGGCTTGGGCGGAATCGAGCAGAGGGCGAGCGTCGAGAGGTCGCCGATGTTGATGCCCATCTCGAGCGTGGGCGTGCACGACAGCAGGTTCGGGTCGCCCGGCCGGTCGGCCTCGAGGAAGCCGTGCTCGACCCGCTCGCGCGTGGCGCGGTCGAGCAGCCCCGAGTGCTCGGCGGCGAAGATGCGCGCCACGTCGCCTTTGCGGTACAGGCGCCGGTAGTAGTCCTCGGCGGCGGGCTGCTCCTCGAAGGCGCCGCCGCAGCGGTAGCGCAGGCACGGCGTCCCGTGAAACAGCGTGACGGCGTCGCGCGCCACCGAGATGCCGAAGGCGCACGAGTTGCAGCGTAGCTCGGCGACGCGCGTCGTGATCTCGAGCGCCTCGCGCCTGAGGCCCCACGCCGACCCGCCCCTGACCTCGCGCCGGAAGAGCAGCCCCGCCTCCACGAGCGCCGGCAGGATCGCCTCGTAGATTTCGCGTGCGAACGCGGACACCTGCGGATCGACCGGCCCGAGCGTCCGCGCGAGCCAGTCCTCGTACCACGTCGGCGTGGTGCTGGCGCCCCGGACGATCGGGTTGAGCCGTGTGCCCGCGCGATCGGTCAGGAACACCGGCGCGCGCGAGCCCTTGCCGAAATAGGGCATGTGCAGCCGGCCGTGCCGCTTGGCGAGCAGGTACGAGTTGCCCCCCGCGTCGAGATACGAGGCCAGCTCCGGGTGATCCACGCCGCCGCGGTTCTTGAGCGTCAGCGCCAGGCCGGCGACGAACCGCCGCAGCCGATCGGCATCGAGCGCGCGGAGCGGCCCAATCTCGTTCTGCAGCCGCGGCAGCAGCGCGTCAACCGCCACATCGAGCAGGTCGCATCGAAGCGCCGCCGTCGAGGAGCCGGTCTTCTCCAGCGTCCGCCCGATCCGCGCGTCGAACGTGTACTCGCTCCAGATCTCCCAGTCGAGCCGGCGGTGCACCAGGTCGAGCAGGTTCGACCCTTCGGGCAGCCGGCCGTGCTCGCGCAGGTGCTCGTAGTCGCTCAGCCAGTCCATGTCGGGAGCGATGAAAGTGGCGATGAACGTCGCCTCGTCGAGCCGCGCGTGCCAAGCCTCCAGGAACCGCTCCGCGACGGCCGTGAGCGGCACCGGCCCCGGCTCGGCGTCCACCACCTGCTGGAGCGCCGCCCGCAGGTTGAACTGGAACGTGCGCGCCTTGAAGAAGCCCGCGCCGTGCGAGGCGTCCTGCACCGAGTCGGAAAAGGCCAGCAGCTTCTTGTCGTCGTTGAACGGCGAGGAGAAAAGCTGGGAAACGACCACCGCCGTGAGGCTCGCGGCGCGCGACCCGAAGATGGTGAGGCTGTTCCGGCCGCTGCACGAGGGGCAGTCGTGCGTGCCCACCCAGTGCCCGGCACGGCCGTCGCGCCCCTCCACGAAGCGCCTGGCCTCCGGCATCCCGGCTTCGATGGCCCGCTTCGGCGGCGCCCCGCAATGGGTGCACGACGAGGGTTCCGCGGCGGCCCAGGCGGTCAGGCACGACGGGCAGAGGAACGTCCGGAACTCGCGCTGGCCGGACTTCTCCGGGAAGGTCTCCCCCGGGAACACGAACCGCACGGCGGGCGAGAACCGGAAGAAGGCGTTGTAGAAGGCGCGCAGATCCGGGTTCAGCCGCGTCTCGGTCTCCCGGCGCGTGGCGCCCCACCCGGTGAGGCCGCACTCGCGGCAGTGGATGACGGGCAGGCTCACCCGCAGATGCTCGGGCGCGAGGTCGTCAGCGAAGACGAAGTCCGGCTTCGGTCCGACCAGCCCCACCATGCGCCGCAGCTCGCGCAGCCAGAGCTGGCTTCGCACCTGCACCAGCGGGGCTGGCCCGAGGGGGCTCTCCGACCTGGCCGCCGAGACGAGCGCCACGAAGCTGTCGATCAGGTTGGGCAGGTAGTCGGCCGGCTCGCGCCCCGACATCGGCACCCGGCGCGCCAGCGCCTCGACCAGGCGCGGCGCCTCGACCGAACGGTGCCCCACCAGCTCGAGCAGCGTGCGGAAGAAGGCGTGCGCCCGGATCTGGCGTCCCAGCCGGATTCGCCACGCCGTCGCGTCGGTCAGGTCCAGCCCCTCGTCGAACCACAGGCGGCTTTGCGCCTGCAGGTAGTCGTCTACCGTCCCGTAGGCAAGCGGGCTGAGCGCCGCCGTCTGCTCCGGCCCGGGCGGCGCGAAGCGCGACACGGCGGTCCCGGCTAGGAACTCGTCCACCGACTGCACCTGCTCGCCAATAAGCGCCTCGTCGTCGAACGGCTCGCCGAAGAGCTGGCTCGCGTAGCGTGCCAGCTCGTGCTCGCCCGCCGCCTCGTGGCCGAGCGTGGCCGAGGTGCCAATGCAGCACAGGTGCCCCGCGGGCGCCTTCACGCGCGCCTTGATGCGGCGCACCAGGCAGGCCAGGTCCGCGCCCGACGCGCCGTCGAAGGTGTGCAGTTCGTCCACGACGAAGTACTTGAGCGTCTCCGGCGCGTTCCTGCGCCACAGCCGGTGGTCAGACGGCCTCACCAGCAGGTAGTCGAGCATCTTGTAGTTGGTGAGGAGCACGTCAGGCGGCGCATCGCGTCGCGGTCCGTGATGACCGTCTCCTCGGTCATCACCGCGCTCGCGCGCTTGCGATCCTCCCGGTCGGCGCCGATGTAGAGGCCCACGCGCACGCGCCCCTTCAGCCGCTCGTTCCGCCAGATGGTCTCGGCGAAGCGCCGGGCCTGGTCGGTGGCAAGCGCGTTCATCGGGTAGACGACGATCGCCTTGATCCCCGCGCGGCCGGCCGTGCGCAGGCAGTAGTCGAGGATGGGGAACAGGAAACACTCCGTCTTTCCCGTACCCGTGCCGGTGGCGATGACGGTGGAGCGAGCCGACGGCGCGGCCAGCCGCCCCCACGCGATCTGCTGGTGGCGATGCGGCGTGAAATTGCCGGGAACGATGTCGGGGAAGTGCCGGACAGCCGCGTCGCCGGTGACGAATGGCACGCCCAGCGAGAGGAAGGGGCCGCGGAAGATGCCCTCGGCGCCGCCCCGGCGCACCAGGCGCTCGAGCCGGCCGGCAAAGAAGCGGCTGGTGATCGGAAACGTCGTGAGGAGGAACTCCTCGACGCCGCGCTTCACCTGCGCCGCGAGGACGGATGGGATCATGGTTCGGCCCCCACTGGCCGCCTCGTTCCGATCAGGCCGGCACGCGGGACGGGCGGCCAGGCCGCTTCTCGGCGGGACGTGACCGGCCGGGCCTCCGGCGGATGTGGATGCGGACCTCGCCGTTGAGCGCCGACGCGATCCGGAGCAGCGTGCGCAGCTCGAGGTTCCGGGCCCGTCCGGCCTCAATCCGCGCGATCACCGGCTGGCTGACCCCGACGCGCCGGGCCAGCTCACGCTGGGAGACCCCTTCTCCCTCGCGCAGCGCCACCAGGTCCTGCTCGAGGCGGAGGCGAGCCAGCTCCATCTCGACCCGCCGGGCCAGCGACGCGTCGCGCGCGAGTTCCTCATCGACCCACCGCATCACCTTGCTCATCGTCCCGCCACCTCCCGCACCAGCCGGCGCAACCGCGCGACCTCGCGAGTTGGAATGTCTCCGCGTTTCTTGATCATCCCGTCGAGCAGCACGATCACACGGCCGGGCCTGAACGCATAGAAGATCCTGACGCCCGACGCGCGGCCTCGAAGCTCGAAGAGCCCCTTGCCGAGGCTCTTCGACGCGGGTTCGCGCAGCGTGTTACCGCGTTCCTCGACGATCTTCAGAAGCGCGATGGCCTCGGCCTTTGCGTCGCCCGCCAGCCCCTGCAGAAAGGTCAGAACCGGCGCGTCACCGGCGGGAGACAGGTACTCGGTGACCGTCCATCGCATCATGGCATGATAGCATGAAAGGTATCAAACGAGCTGGCGCCTCCGCTCGAATTCCGCCCAGGCGGTGGCGTAGTCTGCCTCGCGGTCCGAGCGGTCGAAGGGCGCCTCGTACTCGATGACGCGGCGGCGCGGGCCTCCGGGGAGGGTGTCGTCCTCGATCTCGCGGGAGACGACGCCCTCCTTCAGGTCCTTGATCTCGTTCCAGCGCGCGCGGTCGAAGCCGACGCCCGGCAGCCCCTTGCTGCAAGTGAAGACGATGCGCCCGCGGCGGTCGTACCAGGTATCGCGCTCGTTCTGGCGGAGGACCGGGAACTGGATGCGGTAGATGGTGCGGAGTTCCTCGAGCGTGAGGCCGAGGGCCATCGAGACCAGGACGTCGATCTCGACCAGGGCCTGGCGGCGCTCGTAGTCGGTGCGGAGCGCGCACTCGCGCGTCCAGTCGGGGGTGAGGCGCGCGAAGCGGGCGTTGTCGAGCCGCGGGTCGTCCTTCGCCCAGCGCTCGTTGCGGAAGGCGTCCTGCCAGCACTCCTGCCACAGGTCGGCGTACTGGGTGGTGAGGCAGTTGAGCAGCAGCGTACGCGCTGCTGAACTTGGGTAGCGCCGGAGTGCCTCCGGCAGCGGATAGTTAGAAGCCAGTTCATCTTGGAAATTGGATTTCCCGGTGGTCTTGGTAAGGAAATCGCCCGGCAGAGAAACAAACACCCCAGTGCAGGCCACAGCGGGTTGCGGGTCGCGGAAGGTGAGGCTGAATACCCCATGAATGTGCCCAGTGGCAGGGGGCACGAGGGCGCTGACGAGAGTCCGCTCTCGGAACTGACTCAGCATCTTGCGCTGCGCTACCCGGTAGAACTCGGTGACTCGTCTGTGATCGCCCCAAGGGACGGTTGGGGTGCGGCGCCGGTACTCGGCCGCGTCACAGGCGGGGACGTAGTTGGTGCGCGGCAGGTAGTCATCGGGCAGTGTCATTAGGTCGAGCGGGTCATAATGGGCCTTCTCCGTGCAGACTCTTCGCGGTGTCTTGCCAATCGGGTTCGCGACCTGGAAGTGCGGCCCGGAGAGGATCCACTCGTCCGGGCTCGACGGGAAACGCGTCTCGCGCCGGATCGTGCCGTCCTTTTGCGAGTTCGTCTCGTGCCACATCTCGGTCGCGACGTACTGGCCATGTAGATCGCCGAGCCGGTTTGGCTGGGCGGCGAACTTCTCCAGCACGCCGACGAGCTGTTCTGCGTGAAGGACGGGGAGGCGCGCCTGGAGCGCTGGGGTGCCCGGCTCGTCATAGACCTTCGCGAAAAGTGACAGGGTCCGTTCATCAACATCGATCACCCGGTCGCGGTGGCCGGCCGTGTTCCACGCATCCGAGTCGGTCTTGACACCACCGATGGCACCTTGTCCTGAGTGTTCAATCGAGTCCTCGACTGTCTGAGGATGGTACAAGTTGGAGATATGCCTGAAACTGACGGGCGCATCGTCGCCTCGTCCATGCCAGCTGCTGTACGCATTGACACCAAACCTCTCGCGGTGCGCGACGTCCGCGAAGAGCATCAGGGCGTTCTGGAACTGGAAGTGATAGCGCAGTCGTCGGTACGCCGCGGCCCGCATCAAACCACCCTTCGGGTCGTCGTAGATCCCTTCGGGGTGCAGGAACCCGCTCACACCGCGCAGCGAGCCGGCATACCAGGCCTGCGGGAGGAAACACCTGTAGAGGTTCGACTGCGACCCCTTCAGCAGCGGGTAGTTCTGGGTCGCGTTCAGAAAGGCCTGGGTCGCGGCTGACTCGGCGAACTCGTTGAGATAGGCGTCGCGGAGGCCGTAGCGCTCGATCGCCTCCTTCCTGAGCACCACCAGCGCCGGCGCCGTGTAGCTGCGCAGCACGTAGAGCGGCTCGTACTCGCCCAGCAGCCCGCCCTCGTTCCACTCCACCTTGATCCAGGGCGGGTTGCCAACCACCGCGTCGAAGCCTCCACGGTCGGCGAAGACATCCGCGAACTCCAGCTCCCAGTGGAGGAACCGGTGGCGCGCGGCCAGCTCGCGCACGAGGGCAAGGCGCGGCATGGCGTCGCAGAGCGCGTCCACGTTCACGGCGCCCAGCTCCTCCATCGCCCGCCGCTCCTCGGGCGAGAGTCCGGCGACCGCCGCCTGGGCCTGCTCGCCCGGTGAGCTCGAACCCGGCAGCAGTGACAACTGACCGCCCGCGAGCGCAGCGGCATCGAGCACCTTCGCCTGGAGGATCAGGCCGAGGTCCAGCAGGAACTCGTCCCGCGTGGGGAGCAGCTCCGCCTTCTGGATCGGCCAGAACCAGAGCGCGCACCAGTAGTCCATAGCCAGCTTCAGCCGGCGGTACGGGCTCGAGAAGGGCTGACCCTCCGAGAGCACCTCCCGCCGCCACACACTCTCCCGCTCGCGTGTCGTCAGGCGGCCCGCGGCGGGCTCGCGGAACGCCTGGTCCTCCTCGTGGCCGAACACGGGAAACACGTGGCGCGTCCGCTCGCCAACGGTCCGCCGCATGGCGGCGTGCCGCTCCCACAGCCGGTCCACCGAGGCCGACAGCCCCTGGAGCGTCCCCGGATCTCGCCCTCGTCAAACCTCGCCGTGAACGCCTTCCGCCACGCCTTGATCGCCTTCATCTCGGCCGGCGCCATCTCGCGCACGACCTTGTCGTCGTAATCCGCCATCCCGGCGTCGGGCACGAGGAAGTGCCAGGTGCGCCCGGCCGGACGCGTATGGCCCACCGGAATCCGCTCGGGCACGGCGCCCAGCCACGCACGGTCGCGCCCGGTGAGCTGCGAACTGTCGAACGCCTGCCGCCGCGCGCCGACCAGGCTGTTGCCGACGACGAGCTGGTTGCCGAACCAGGGGATGGTGTGCCCCTGATAGATGGTGTTGAGCCAGACGGACACCTCAGCCAGCTCGATGGCGGTCGAGTTGAGGTCGATGCCGTACACGCCGTTGTCGGCGATGAACGCCTTCACCTTCTGCTTCTCGAGCAGGTACTGGTCGTGCGGGATGGTGCGGCCCAGCTCGCGCTGCTTGCGCTCCAGGTACGCCTCCGCAAGCTGGTTCACCGCCTCGTTGGCGAACGCGCCGGACCCGAGCGCGGGCTCAAGGATCGTGAGCGAGAGGATCTCGTCGGCGGGCATGGCGTCGCCGAGCAGCTCTTTCAGTGCGTACTTGACGACGCAGCGGGTGAGGACCTCCGGGGTGTAGTAGGAAGCCGACTTCTCGCGGTGGCGGCCGGCCAGGCGGTAGATGAACGTCCCCTTCGGATACCGCTTCGGGAGTCCGCTCTCGTCGCGCACCAGCTCCTCGGACTGATACTGGCCCAGCGCCTCGGCCTTCACGAAGAAGGCGTTCTTCAGCTCGTCGTACGGCTCGTCCTTCCGCCTGACCTCGTAGAGATCCTCCTCGGCGAAAAAGCCCGTGTAGGAGAGCAACCCCTCGTAGACGGCGCCAAGCTGGTTGATGCCGAGCTGCGCGTAGCTGATGCGGGCGCGCTTCTTCTGCCCGTTGCCGGGGCGCGCCAACGACAGGAGCTCCACGACCCGCTGGAGGATGACGTTCCTGAAGCGGACGGAGTTGAGGATGGGGGTGCGGTCCGGGTCGAAGAGGTGGCTCTGGAGCGGCGCCATCCGGAAGGTGTGGACCTCGGGCGCCTCGTCGGCGTCCCGCAGTTCTGCCGTTTCCGGGAGTGGTGCGAAGCCCTTGAAGATGAGGTCGAAGAGAACGGTCAGCGACTCGTGGAGGAAGTAGCCGTTCCGCGACTCGTCGGTGTCGAGGGCCGTCAGCTCGAGGTCGCGGAGCGACTCGAAGCTGTAACCGGTGCGGAACTCCTCCGCTCTTCATCGGCGCGTAGCCCAGCTCGGGGCGCGCCTCCACGTAGAGCGCGAAGAGCAGGCGGTAGAGATAGCGCAGGCACTCGCGCGTCAGGTCGCCCGCGATGTCGCGGCCGAACACCTTCTCGTGCCGCTTCTCGCGCAGGTACCAGACCGCCTCGTTGCCCAGCAGCTCCACCGCCTCGCGCACGCTGTACTTCAGGTCCTCCGAGACGGCAAAGGCGTGCTTGTGCGAGCTGTCGTCCAGCGTGTCGAGCAGGCAGACCCCCTCGGCCGGGCAGACGCTGTCGCGGTGGAGGAGCGCGGCCACGGCGCGGAGCGTGGCCGCCGAGCGGCGGCCGAAGATCTCGGCCAGGTCGAAGCCGAGCGTCCGCTTCTGATTCCACTTGGTTCGATCGACCAGCACGATCTGGTCTGCGCTGAAGGCGACAAGCCAGCGCGGCGGGTCGTCGGCGCCGAAGATGTGCTCCGTGATGAGCTCTTCGACCGTGAGGGCTGCCAGGTCCTCCGCGGCGTCGCGTGAGCGGGCGCCGGGGCGGGACGGCTCGCCGGAGACGCCGGGCGCGCCGGACTCACCGGCCGCACGGGGCGCCACGGCCAGCGGCAGCGCCAGCGGGTCCGCCGGTTCGCCGGGCGGCGCCTGGGTTTCGAGCAGTCACAGCAGCGGCTGGCCGTTCGGGCGGCCGATCGCCCCCCGCACGAAGATCTCGACGGCGGCGCCCGCCGGCTTCCAGGCCGGTTCCACCGGGTAGCCCAGCTCGTCGAGTAGCCGGTCCATGAACTCGCGCTGCGTCTCGAGCCGCTCCTTCTCATCGTCTTGGCGGGCGAGGTCCGCCTTCATCCGCGCCCAGGGGCGGGCCAGCGCGTCCAGCCGCTCGTGCGGCGGACGGATGCCGCGTTCGCGCTCCCCGGCCGCCCAGCGCTCGAACACCTCCCGGAGGTCCTGCTCGAGAATCGCGCTCAGGTAGTGGTGCGTGTAGAACTCGTGGTAGTTGCGGATGCTGGTCAGATCCATTTCGTGCTCGCCTGTCGGGCGGGGCTGCCTTCGACTGCGCTCAGGCCAGGAAAGCCCCTCCCCTACCTACCGACTCGGGCTACGTTCGCCCCCCGGCGACAAAGAGCGCGGCGATGCGCAGGTACGGGCTGTCCTCGGTCGTCATCGTGTCAGCCACCCACTCCTCGTGGTCGCGGAACCGCCGTTCAATCGTCCTTTCCTGCTCGCGCCTCCGATCCAACCTCGTCCCCTTCAGCGTCCCATCGTCCGGAAACTGGAGGTCGAGCTGTTCCCGCTGGCGCTGCTTCAGCCGCTCGAGGTTCCGGCGCGTCTCCGCCAGCTTCGGCTCCACCCCGGCCTGCCACTCGGCGCGGCGGGCCGACATCCAGGCGCGCGCGGCGCGGACGACATCGGGCAGGAGGCTTTGCCAGGGGAGCAGGTCCAGCGCGGCGCCCGGGTTGGCCACGGCCGTCTCGTGGAAGCGGGTGCGGCGCAGGAACTCGTCGAGCGTGGCGGTTTCCAGCACCAGGCCCGGCCGCGCCACCACCGCGAACCACGAGTGGATGGCCGGCTGGCCCTTGAGGTTCGGCACCTCGCCGACGACCACGTAGCAGGCCGTGCGGGGCTCGAGGCCGGCGCCGAGGGTGACCACCGGCGCCTGGTGGCGGCCGAAGGCGACGAGCAGGCGCAGGTTGAGCCACTCCATCACCGGGTGCAGGTCCCAGAGCAGGTGCACGTCGGGCCACTGCCGCTCCGCGGCGCGGCAGGCGCGGATGGCCGCCTTCACGCGCGCCCGGTCGGTGGTGAGGTGCAGCGTCGCGTCCTCCGGCACGGCTTCCGGCGGCAGGGCGCGGAAGGCGCGTTGCAGGTCGCGCGTGAGCGTGACAGTGAGGAGCTCGGCCGCCGCGTTCTCGACCACGTGGAGGTCGTGCCGCGGCCGCAGGTAGCCGAAGGCGGCACGGGCGTAGGCCAGGTCCGACGGGAAGAGGCTCGGCATGTCGCGGGTGCGCGCGCGGGCCTCCGCGCCGTCGGGAACCGGCTCGCCAGCGAAGAACGCGGCCAGGAAGTCCTGGGCGGCGAGCTTCTGCATGCGCGCCTCGAACGCCTCGGGCGTGTCCCCGTCCTCGATGGCGCGGCCCACCTCCAGCTCCTCCTGGCGTTCGTCCCAGGCGCCGAGGAAGACCGACGGGTCGCCGATGTTGAGCCCGGCCTGCCTGTCCTTCTCCACGAGCAGGTCAAGGATGCGCTGGTCGCCGCGGATCTTCGGGTGGGCCGACTCGGTGCGGAAGAAGGCGATCTCGGGGCGCCGCTCCTGGCCGTAGCGGTCGATGCGGCCGTTGCGCTGCTGGAAGACCATGAGCGACCAGGGGATGTCGAAGTGGACCATCCGGTGGGAGAGGTAGTGCAGGTTGATCCCTTCCGAGGCGATGTCGCTGGCGATGAGCAGCCGCACCGGCGCCCTGTCGCGGCCGAAGGCCTCGACCGTGGCCTGCAGCTCGCTGTCGTCCGCGTCGCCCCAAAGCGTCGCCACCTGGTCGCCGGCGAGGCGGAGGTCTTCCTTGAGGTGCGTTTCGAGGAACCGCAGCGTCTCGATCCGCTCGGTGAAGATGACCAGGCGGTCCTTCGGGTCCGACGGGTTCCAGCCCAGCTCGCCGCCCGGCCGGAGCGCGGCAACGAGCTTCTGGTACTTGGTGAAATCGGCCGGCGTGATGGCGGCGACGCGGCGTTCCAGCTCCTCGAGCTGCGCGCGGTCGTGGGCCACCTCGAGAGGCGTGCTGGCGGAGGGGCCCGGTGCCGGACCGGGGGCCTGGCCGGACGCGGGTTCCTTCCCGAGCTTGCGGAGACGCTCGCGTATCGTCTGGAGGCAGGCGGCCGGGCTCGAGAACAGGGCCTTCTCGAGGACCGTGCGGAACAGGTGGTGGCCCGAGCGGCGCACGCGGTCGAACGACCGGAACGTCATCGCCACCAGCCACTCGAAGGCTGCTTCCTCGGCGGGGGAGGCGGTGGCGCGGTGCTCGGTGATGGTGCGATCGAGGAAGGCGCCTTCCACCTGGGCGCGGATGTCCTTCTTGAAGCGGCGCAGGAACAGGCCGCGGATGTCGTCGGGGTCGTAGTGGTCCGGGTCGGCGATGGCCGTGGCGTCGAGCATGTTCATCAGGCTGGCGAACGATCGCGGCCGGCCGTCGTGCGGCGTGGCCGAGGCCATGATGAGCGTGTCGGAGCGGGTGGCGAGGAGGCGCGCGAGGCGGGCACGCAGCGACGACTGCTGGCCGCGCTCGGCCACGTTGTGCGCCTCGTCTATCACGATGACGTCCCAGCGGGCGTGCTCGAGGTAGACGCGGTACTCGGCGTCCTGCTTGAGCGTGTCGATGGAGATGATCGCCTTGTCGTAGTAGTGGAACGGGTTCGCGTTGGTCGGGATGAGGGCGCGAATGCGCTGGAGCCCTTCCGAGTCGAGGCGGACGAGCGGGATGGTGAAGCGGGCCCACAGCTCCTTCTGGAGCTGGGTGAGCATGCTCTTGACTGCCACTACCAGGATGCGCCGGCCGTGGCCGCGGCGGATCAGCTCGGCCAGCAGGATGCCCGCTTCGATCGTCTTGCCCAGGCCCACCGCGTCGGCCATGAGGATGCGCTGGCGCGGCTAGGCGAGCGCCTGGAGGGCCGGGTCGAGCTGGTAGGGAAGGTCGTCGATGGCGGCGCGGTGGCCGATGTAGAGGTCGGGCGTCATCGGCGGCGACTGACGGAGCAGGCTTTCGAGGTAGAGGCGCGTATCCCGGAACTGCGGCGACGGGTCGGGGGCCAGGGTCGTGTCGGCCGGGTCGAGCACAGTGACGCCGCCGTGCTGGTCCTCGATGGCGGTGACGAAGCGGGCTTCCTTGTCGCGGACCAGCTCGGAGACGCCGACCACCTGGAGCGACCAGCCGCCGGCCGAGGCGCGGTCGGTGCGCTTGACGATCCACTCCGCGTCGCGGATGAGGACGCGGGCGCCCGGGGCGGTGGCGGTGGGCACGCGGGAGCGCTCCTTTGGCTGGCGACAGATTGTAGCAGGGCGCGTGACAGGGGAGGTCACGGGCCCGCCGGTCGGCGCTGCGACCATAAGGCTGGGGCAGCAGCCTGAGCGCAATATCGCGGCCGAGCCGCGGGTCGCGCGCACAAAAGGGGTCGGGACGAATTCCATTCTCTGCGAAATGGGGTACAGAAAGTGAAATTCGTCCCGACCCCATTTCTGTGGCTCGCTTGACACCCGTCCGACAAGGCATGAAGAATTGCCGAGGTTTGTCTGGCCGATCAGCCCGCCACACGACAACGAGGAGGAATGTCCCATGTTCAAGGAGTTCAAAGAGTTCGCGATGAGGGGCAACGTGATGGACATGGCCGTCGGCATCATCATCGGTGCCGCCTTCGGCAAGATCATCACGTCGTTCGTGGGCGACGTGCTGATGCCGCCCATCGGCCTGCTCCTCGGCAAGGTCGATTTCTCGAGCCTTTTCATCAACCTGTCGGGGACCGCGTACCCGTCGATTGCCGCTGCCAAGGAGGTAGGCGCCGCGACGCTGAATTACGGGGTGTTCCTGAACACGGTCATCGACTTCCTGATCGTGGCGTTCGCGATCTTCCTGGTGGTCAAGCAGCTCAACCGGCTGAAGCGGGCGGAAGCGCCGGTGCCGGTGACGACGAAGGACTGCCCGTTCTGCGCCTCGGCCATCCCGCTCAAGGCGGCGCGCTGCCCGCTGTGCACCTCGGAAATAAAGGCGTAAGGCGTACGGCGTAAGGCGTAGGGCTCTACGTCGCCCTCTTCCGGCCGCGCAGCGTCGCCAGGACGAGGATGCCGACGCCCCAGCCGAACAGGGCCAGCGCCTGGGGCCACAGCGTTTCGAGTCCCACGCCCTTGAGAAAGATCCCGCGCACGATGACGAGGTAGTACCGGAGCGGGATCAGGTAGGTAATCGGTTTGATGACCGCCGGCATGTTCTCGATCGGGAACACGAAACCCGACAGGTACATCATCGGCGCCACGAAGAAGAAGACGGCGGTCATCATCGCCTGCTGCTGGTTGTTCGAGATCGCCGACACGAACAGGCCGATGCCCAGGGTGCTGAGCAGGTAGACGGCGCTCATCCCCACGAGCAGCGCCAGGCTGCCCCTCAGCGGCACCTCGAACCAGAAGATCGCGACGGCGACGACCAGGAAGACGTCCACCATGCCGATCAGGGCGTAGGGCAGGAGCTTCCCCACGACCAGCTCCCATCGCCTGAGCGGCGTCACGTTGAGCTGCTCGAGCGTCCCCAGTTCCTTCTCACGGACGATGCCCATCGACGCGAGGACGCCGGTCATGACGAGCAGCAGCAGCGCGAGCACGCCGGGGATCATGAAGTCCTTGCTGAGGAGCTGGGGATTGAACCAGATGCGGATCCGGGGCTCGATGCCTCCCCCCGAGGTCGCGCCGGGCGGCAGCCTCGCCGCGAGCAGATCCTGCGCGTACAGCGCCACGAGGTTTGTCGCGTAGCCAAGCCCGACGGTGGTCGAGCTCGCGTCGCTGCCATCGGCGACGACCTGCACGGTCGCCGGCGTGCCGGATCCGATGCGCCGCCCGTAGTCCGCGGGGATCGACAGCGCCATCCACGCGCGGTTCTCCTCCAGGTATGGAGTGATCTCATTCACGCTCGACATGACGTCGATGACACTAAAGTAGCTCGAGGCGTCGAACTGGCGGATGAGTTCGCGGCTCGCCGCCGATCGATCCGCGTCAACCACGACGAGGGGCACGTTCTTCACGTCCGTCGTGGCGGCGTAGCCGAGAATCGTCAACTGGATGATCGGCGCGACGATGACGACCCGGAGGAGGTTCGGATCCTGCCTGAGCTCGATCAGCTCCTTCCAGATGATGAACAGCACTCGCCGCATTCGACCGCGCCCTCCTCAACCCCGCAACCGCGCCAGACGCAGAGAGGCCAGCCCCAGGACCGCCACCGCATAGACCGTCATCGCCACGAGCGACCCCCACACGACGGAGACGCCGACGCCCTTCAGCACGATGCCGCGCAGCGCGAACAGGAAGTACCGCGCGGGCACGATGTACGTCACGGCCTGGATTGGCGCCGGCATGCTGGCAATCGGGAAGATGAAGCCGGACAGGATGAAGCTCGGCAGAAATGTCATGATCAGCACGACCTGGAATGCGAGGAGCTGGGATTCGACAAGGGTCGAGATGAGCAGCCCCGTACCAAGGGCGCCCACCAGGAACAGCAGGATCGAGCAGAGAAGCAGCGGCCATGATCCGCGCATCGGCAGACCGAAGAGCAGCATCGCCGCCCACACGATGCCCATGGCCGACACGAACGAGATCCCGAGATGCGGAATCGTCTTGCCGATGACGTACGACACCGTGTTGATGGGCGCCATCCGCACCTGTTCCCAGGTGCCCCGCTCCTTCTCGCGCACGATCGAGAGCGCCGTAGAGACGGCGGCGGTGACCATGCCGATGAACGCGATGAGGCCCGGCACGAGGAAGAGCGCGCTGCGCAGCTCGGGGTTGAACCAGACGCGCGGCTCGGCCGACACCGGCGGCGCCATGGCCGGCAGGCCGTGCCGCTCGAGGACCAGATTGGCGGACACGCCGCGCACGATGGCCACGGCGTAGCCCATGACGGTCGCGGCGGTGTTGGCGTTGTCTCCATTGATGATGATCTGGACCGTAGAGCCGCGTCCCGTCTGAACATCGCGCCCGAGCCCTTCCGGAATCACCACGACGGCCCGCACGGTGTTGTCGTCCATCAGGCGCCTGGCCGCCTCGCCCGAATGCACCCAGGCCGCCAGGTCGAAATAGCCGGAGTTGGTGAACGCCGAGATCAACTGCCGGCTCTGCGGCGTGCCATCCCGGTCCTCGACCGCGATCGCGACGTGCCTGATGTCGAAGTTCAGCGCGTAGCCGTAGAGGAGCAGGAAGAAGACTGGGATGAAGAGGAGAATCATGAGACTGCGCCGGTCCCGGGCGATCTGCCGGAACTCCTTCCGACCGACGGCGAGGGCTTTCCTCATCGGCGTTCCGCCTTCTCCACGACGTCGAGGAACACGTCCTCGAGCGACGGTTGCACGGTTTCAATCGACAGCACGTCGAGGCCGCGTGCCGCGAGCTCTCGGCCAAGCGCCTCGGGCGCGGGGTGACCCGGCCTGAGAACCGCGTGGACGGCCGTCCCGAACAGGCTGCTCTTCTCGACCTCGGGCATGCCGTCGAGCTCGCGCATCGTGTCCACGGGGCGTGCGGCACGCAGCTCGAGGACCAGCCGGCCGGCGAAGACCTGCTTCAGCTCGCGCGTCGAGCCGATCGCAGCCAGCCGGCCCGCGTGAATGACCGCAATCCTGTGGCAGTACTCGGCCTCGTCCAGGTAGTGGGTGGTGACCAGCACGGTGATGCCCGCGCGCGACAGCCCGTCGATTAGGCGCCAGAAGTGCCGGCGCGACACCGGATCGACGCCGCCGGTCGGCTCGTCGAGAAACAGGATCGGCGGCTCGTGCAGCATCGCGCAGCCGAGCGCGAGCCGCTGCCGGAAGCCGCCCGGCAGCTCGCGCGCCGTTGTTCGCTCCCGCCCCTGGAGCCCGGCCATCTCGATGACGTAGCGGCGCCGCTCCCCGCGCCGCTCCCGGCTCAAGCCGTAGATACCGCCGTACAGCTCGATGTTCTGGTTGACCGTCAGCAGCTCGTACAGGGAGAACCTCTGGGACATGTAGCCGATCCGCCGCTTCACGCCCTCCGGATCGCTGCCGACGTCCACGCCGCCGACTGTCGCCGACCCGGACGTCGGCTTGAGCAGGCCGCAGAGCATCCGGATGGTGGTCGACTTTCCCGCGCCGTTCGCGCCGAGAAAGCCGAAGATCTCGCCGGGCTTGACGGAGAACGACACGTGATCGACGGCGACGAAGTCGCCGAACTTCCTGGTCAGATCGTGAACGACAATGGCGTCCATGCAGCCCTACCGCCCGAGCGCCCTCTCGAGCCTGGCTTCCGCGAGCCGCACGTCGGCCAGCGCGCGCGTCCGGTCCAGCTCGGCCTGGAGCAGCACCTGCTGGGCGTCGAGCACCTCGGTGTTGATGGCCACGCCGGCCTTGAACCGATCTTCGACGACGCGCCTGGCCTCGGCCGCGGCGCGGATGCCGTCGGCGGCTGCCACGACGGCTGCCTTGGCCGAGTCGAGATCGAGGAGGCGCTGCCGCACCTCGACCTCGAGCACGCTGTCGAACTCCATGAGCCGCTCCTCGAGGACGGCCCGGTTCGCCGCCGCCTGCGCCATGGCGGCCGCCCAACGACCGCCGTCCCAGAACGTCCAGGTGAGATTGACGCCGACATCCCAGAACGTCCTCCACGCGGCCTCCCGCGGGAAGATCCGCGGGTTCGGGCGGGCGTAGTCGAACCCGCCGGCCAGCCCGATGACCGGCCCTCTGTTGGCCCGCACGGCGTCGCCCCGCGCCGCCAGCGAGACCAGGCGGCTCTCGATCGCCTGACGATCCGACCTCGCCTTCCGTGCCTCGTCCACGAGAGCCGAGGCCCCCGCCGTCGGCAACAAGGGTTGATCGAGCAAGGCGTCAGGCTCGATGGGCGTCTCCGGATCGAGCCCGACGAGACGCCTGAGCTCGGCGGCCGCGGACTCGCTGGCGTGTCTCGCCTGGATGAGCAGCATCTGCTGCCTCGAGCGTTGGGCCTCAGTGGACAGCACGTCGTTCGGCGGCACGAGGCCCGCCTGCCGGCGGTTCCTCACGTCGCGGAGGTGCGCGTCGATGTTCGCGAGCGCCTGCGCCACCACGCGCTCTGCCTCCTGCGCGGTCACCAGCGCCCAGAAGGCGCGGGTGATCTCGAGCTTGAGATCGTTCCGGGCCGCCAACAGGTCCTTGCCCACCGCGTCGGCCTCGGCCCTGGCCGCCCGCGCCAGCGCGTCGACGCGGCCGGAGGTGTAGATGGGCCATTGGAGATCGAGCCTCGCGCGGAGGTTGTCGGGAACGTCCGGGTAGATCACGCGCGGCGGGCCTGACGGAGCCGCAATCGCGTACTCGTCCACGTGGGCAGTCCGCTGGTAGCCGGCCTGGACCCCGACCAGCGGCTTCTTCTCCGCTTCCTGGAAGTCCAGCGAGGCCTTCGCGGCAGCCTCACGCGCCCGGATCTCGCCCAGCCGGTGACTGGCCTCCATGCCCTTCGCGATGGCGTCGGCGAGGGTCAGCCGCAGGGGGCCCTGACGCATGTCCACAGGGCCCGGAGGCGCGAGCGCGCGGGCGGTGTCGCCCGGTGCTTGCCGCGCCGCCGTGCCGGCCCCGGCGGCCAAGCACCACACCGCCACAAGCCGCGCGGTCAACTTCGTCCATCGGCGATCACGGGTGGAGCGTGCGAATGTCCATGTCATGGCTGCACCTGATCCGTCCGGCCGGCAGACCCATCCGGCGCGACACGGTTGATGAACACATCCTCGAGCGAGGCGGGCACGACCCTCACGCTGGCGGCCGACAACCCCGGCTGCGCGAGCGCCGCCGAGACACGCGCGACGGCCGGGCCGGCGTCGCAGATGAGCCGTGCGTGGATGCGCTCTCCAAACGCCTGCACGTCAGCGGCACCCGTCGCGGCCCGAAGCGCCGCCACGGCCGCCTCGCGCGGCTCGGCGATGACCTCGACGACCACGCCGGGGAGCTCGCGCCGGAGCTGGTCCGGCGTGTCGAGCGCCAGCAGTTCCCCCCGATCGAGCAGCGCCACACGCGAACAGCGCTCGGCCTCGTCCAGGTACGGCGTCGCCATCAGGATGGTGATGCCCTGCGTCAGGAACTCCGACAGCAGCTTCCAGAACTCGCGGCGCGACACGGGATCGACGCCCGTCGTCGGCTCATCAAGGAAGATGGCGCTCGGCTCGTGCACGAGCGTGCAGGCGAGCGCCAGCTTCTGCTTCATGCCCCCCGACAGCCGGTCGGCGAGCCGTCCCCGGAACTGCGCGAGCTGCATCATGTCGAGCAGCCGGTTGCGCCGCGCCTCGTAGCGGGAAAGACCGTGGATCTCGGCGAAGAACGCGATGTTCTCGTCGATGCTGAGATCGCCATAGAGACTGAAGCGCTGGGAGAAGTAGCCGACCCCTCTGGTGATGGCGTGGCGATCGAGGATCGGGTCGCGGCCGAGCACGCGGATCCGGCCGGCATCCGCCTGCAGCAGGCCGCACATGAGGCGGATCATGGTCGTCTTGCCGGCCCCGTCAGGCCCGATGAGCCCGAACATCTCCCCGCGCCGGATCTCGAGCGACACGCCCCTCACCGCCTCGGCGTCGCCGAAGCGCTTGGAGACGCGGTCGAAGACAACGGCGAGGTCGCTCATTCCCTACTTCCCCGCCTGAAGCGGTATCTCCGCCTCCACCGGCATCCCCTGCTTGAGGATGCCCTGGCGGTTGTCCACCGTGACCTTGATTCGGTACACGAGCTTCGACCGCTCCTCGGCCGTCTGCACGTTGCGCGGCGTGAACTCGGCTTTCGGGGAGATGAAGGTCACGGTGCCGGGGATGCCGGCGCCGCCCGCATCGGTGAAGATCGTGGCGGCTTGGCCGAGACGGATGCTGGGAACCGCCGGCTCGCCGACGTACACATTCGCCCACGCGCGGTCGAGATCGGTGACGACGATGATCGGGGCGCGCGGAAGCAGCACCTCGCCGACATCGGCCAGCTTCTGGGTGACGATGCCGCCGACGGGCGACTTCAGCGACGCGTCGGCGACGTTCTGTTCGAGGGCGGCGATCTGGGCCTCGGCAGCGGTCAGCCTGGCCCTGGCGGCGTCAACCTCCTCGCGGCGGGCGCCCGCTTTCAACCGTTCCAGCGACTCGCGGGCGGCGCGCACGCGCTGCTCGGCGCCGGCCAGGCGCTCCCTGCCGACATCCCGCCGCGTGGCCGCATCGTCACGCTGCTTCTCGGAGCCCGAGCTCGACTTGAGGAGGGATTCGAACCGTTCGAGATCGGCCGCCGCGGATCTCAGGTCGGCGCGTGCCGCCGCTACGTCTGCCTCGGCGGCGGCGACCTGGGCCTCGGCCTGGCGGATGTCCTCGACGCGCGCGCCGGCGAGGAGGAGGCGCAGTTGCGCGTCGGCCTGATCGCGATCCGCCCGCGCGCGACGGAGCGCCAGGTCGACGGGTGTCGTGTCGAGGCGGGCGATCAGGTCACCCGCGGTCACCCGGTCGCCCTCGTTGACCCTCAGCTCGATGAGGCGCCCGCCAACCTCGGCCGCGACCTGGACGTCGGTGGCCTCGACGTGACCCGAGGCGCGCACGTGGTCTGGTGGCGGCTGCGGGCGGCACGCCGGCAGGGCCGCGAGGGCGACGAGCACGAGTGACAGGCCGCCCGAGGCTGTGGAAATGAAGGGTCGTCCGTTCATGCCTGGTCTCCAGATCTGCCTGCCGCGTGGCGGCGGCTGGCCGGTGAATGTCCCGGGGCCTTTCGGGCCTGACGCCGTACGGGTCCGCGTTGCAGCGCGCGTTTTGCGGCGGTTTTCAGGTGGTCGCCGAGCGCGGTCACGTTGCCGAACGCGGTCAGGTGCGGGCGAATAGTGAAGGCGTCGGTCCGGGCAACGATGGGCATTCGCAGGCGGCCGATCGCGCGGCGCACCGGGGAGCCGGCGAGGTACATGACGATCGGGCCGACCAGCGTGAAATACATGAGGACTGGATCGACGCGCTTGAAGATCCGGGCCCTGGCGCCCTCGTCCAGGATCCGCCGCAGGTTCGCGAACACGCCGAGGATGACACGCAGGATGTCGGGGTTGAGGTGCCGGCCGCCCTCCGCGACTTCCCGCATCATCATGGGCGGCAGGTGAGGGCGCACGCGCGCCTCGGCGACGATGGCCTCGATGAAGCCGTCGAGCTTCTCGCCGGGCGCCAGGCAGCTGGACGCGACGGCGCCGGTCCGGGCACTGATGGCGGCGAACATGTCGCGGACGATCTCGTGGTAGAGGTGCTCCTTGTTCCTGAAGTGATAGTAGATCATCGCCTTGTTGACGCGCGCGTGCCAGGCGATGCGGTCGACGCCGGCGCCGGCGAACCCGTGCGCGGCGAACTGGGCGGCGGCGGCGCTGAGGATGGCCTGGCGTGAATCCGTGGCGCCTCTCGGCACGTGGGGTCCTCTCTGC
>Ga0315296_10001431_pt1 | contig 20855 bp, 17 predicted proteins | sample YL17G14_18_MG_FD_203921 | JGI IMG/M metagenome (GOLD analysis project Ga0315296, IMG submission 203921) | Sediment microbial communities from Yellowstone Lake, YNP, Wyoming, USA - YL17G14_18 | ecosystem: Environmental > Aquatic > Freshwater > Lake > Sediment | place: USA: Wyoming | collected...
CTCTCAGAAGCCGTGGCTGCTCTGGGCGATGAGCCCCGGTTGGGCGAGCTGGCCCGCATCTACTCTGCGTACCAGGAGCGTCTGCAAGAACGGCAGTGGGCCGATGGGGCGGGACTCGGATGGCTCGCCGTCGAGGCGCTCGACCAACGCGCTCGCCACGTAGCCAGAGACTGGTCTCTGGTGGTCATCGACGGCTTCGACAATTTCACCCCCGTGCAAATGGACTTCCTTGCTGTGCTCGCGGACCGCGTAGAGGAGATGATCATCACTCTCACCGGCACCGTGGACGGTAGCGAACGCCCCCTGGTACACCGCCGGTTTGAGCGAACGCGAAGGCTGGTGGAGGAAAGCCTCAGTGTGCGCGCAACTCCGCTGCCTGAGCCTATGTCAGGCCAAGCGCCGATGCTTGCTCACCTGGAAGCGAACCTGTACCGCAGCGATGCCCAGCAGACCGACGCCCAGGGTGCCCTCGAACTGATGGAAGCACCGGACCGCGCTGCCGAGGTGCGCGCAGCTCTGCGCTGGCTGAAGGCGCGCCTGGTGGAGGATGGGATGCGTCCGGGGGACGTGGCCCTGCTGGCCCGCTCTATCACACCCTATCGCCCCTTCATCCAACAGACCGTGGAGGAGTTCGGGATTCCCGCGCACCTCGAGGATGGACTTCCACTGCGCGCCAACCCTGCCATCGCCGCCCTCTTGGATCTGCTACGACTGATGTTGCCCCGCTCCGAAACGGATCCAGAGCCGGCTCTGCCCCGCCGTCAGGTGCTGGAGGCCTGGCGCTCCCCATACTTCGATTGGTCCGCCTCCCCTGAGGAGCGCATGGGGCCCATCGACATCTCCCCGCAGGACGCCGATGCTCTCGACGTTGCGGCGCGCTGGGGACGGGTGATCGGCGGGCTCTCGCAATGGGAGGAGGTGCTGAGCGAGCTGGCGGGACAGTCGGAGGAAGTCTCCGCTGACGATGAAGAGCGAGGCCGGCCGGCAGAGGTGCCTGTGGGTGTCGCTGCTCGGGCTCTCGAGGACAAGTTCGAGCGCTTCGTGCTACGATTGACGCCGCCTGAGGGGGAGCGTTCCTACCGGGAGTTCGCTGGCTGGCTGGAGGACCTGATAGGCGGGGATCCCGAATCGGGATCGGCCCGCTTCCCCGCCCCTGAGGAGCCAGCGTCTTTGCAGGTTGTACGGCGGGCCCGAGAGGCGTCTGAGGCGTTGGCCGACCGCGACGTGGCAGCGCTCCGGGCTCTGAAAGACATCCTCCGCGGATTGGTGTGGGCTGAAGACGCGCTGGGGGTCTCCACTCTGGACTTCGCTGCCTTCTTCGCCGAGCTGGTGGGGGCAGTGGACGCGGCCACCTATCGCCTGGTGCTCCACCCCGACCGCGAGGAGGTTCTGGTGGCCGATGTGCTCCAGGCCCGCGGGGTACCCTTCCGGGCAGTGGCTGTGCTGGGCCTGGCCGAGGGGGAGTTCCCCGCCACCCTGAGCGAGGACCCGTTCCTGCGCGACGCCGACCGGCGCAACCTGCGCGAGGGGTTCCTTTTGCCCCTGGAGCCCTCCACGGAGAGCGCGGAGGCCGAGTACTTCTACGAGACAGTGAGTCGTCCTGCGGAGCGACTGCTCCTCACCCGTCCGCGCCTCGCCGACAACGGTGCCCTCTGGCAGGCCTCCCCCTTCTGGGAGGAGGTGCGCAGGCTGGTGGACGTGCAGCCCCAGACGCTGACCAGCGAGAGTCTCCCCATGCCTTCTGATGTGGCCTCCTGGCCTGAGCTGATGGAAAGCCTCTCTGCCCACTCAGGATACGAGGGTGTTCGACAATGGGTGTCAGGAATCGAGCCAACGCGCATCGCTGCTTTGGACCAGGCGAGCAGCGTGCTCCATATGCGCTCGAGCCCGCTTGGGGAGGACGATCTACCGGGTCCCTACGACGGCGATTTGACCACCCTGCGCCAGACCTTTGGCCAGCGGTTCAGCCCTGCGCACGTTTGGAGCGCGAGCCGTCTCGAGACCTACGTCACCTGCGGGTTCTCCTTCTTCGTGGGCAGCGTTCTGGGCTTGGAGGCTCGAGAGGAACCGACGGAGGGGCTAGATGGCCGCCAGCTGGGCAACATCTACCACCGCATCCTACGAGCTGTGTATGGGGACGCCATGGTTACGGATTCCACCTCGCTGGAGCAACTTCTGGAGGTGCTTCCGAGAGTGGCGGAGCAGGTCCTGGACGAGGCCCCGAGGCGGGAGGGGTTCCGGGAGACGGCGTGGTGGCAGGAGACTCGCAAGGAGATAGTCGATCACGTGCGCCGGTCGCTGGAGGCCTTGGCGGAAGCCAACGGCGAGTGGGTTCCCTCCTCGTTCGAGGTCCCCTTTGGCCTGCGGGGACAATCGCCGCTGGTCGTGGACGGAGAGGAGGACAGCCTCCGTCTGCGGGGTGTCATCGACCGGGTGGACGTGACTTCCGACGGCATGGTCCGGGTCATCGACTACAAGACCGCCGGAAAATGGGCGTTCACGAAGAAAGCTGTTGCCGACGGCAAGAAGCTCCAGTTGCCCCTTTACGCCCTGGCTGCCCGCGATGCCCTGGGGCTAGGGGAACCTGCTGAGGGCTTCTACTGGCACGTGCAGCAAGCGGAGCGCAGCGGCTTCACGCTCAGCGGCTTCGACGGCGGGCCCAGGGGAGCGATCGAGGTGGCACTGGACAAGGCCTGGGAGGCGGTCCGCGGGGCGCGGGCCGGCCATTTCGTCCCTCGGCCGCCCCAAGGAGGATGTCCCTCCTACTGTCCCGCGGTGGCTTTCTGCTGGCGGTATCAGCCTCCATACAGCGGTTGAGAGATGGTACACCCTATCGTTGCGCAGATGTCTCTGAGCCCTGAGCAGGAACCCGCAGTCCTCGAGCGAGGCCGCGACGTCGTGGTCACCGCCGGGGCGGGCACGGGCAAGACCCGCACGCTGGTCGCCCGTTACTTGGCGCTCCTGGCGGACGGCCTGCCGCTGCGCTCCGTCGTGGCTATCACCTTCACCAGGAAGGCCGCGCGGGAAATGCGCAATCGGGTCCGCGCCGAAGCGCGAAAGTACCTGGAGCGGGACGACTTATCGGCGCAGGCGCGGCAACGCTGGCAGGGGCTGTACAGCGAACTGGACGCCGCACGCATCGGAACCATCCACAGCCTGTGTACCGAGATCCTGCGCAGCCACCCCGCCGAGGCCAAGGTAGACCCGCGTTTCGACGTGCTGGAAGAGGGGCAGACCAACATCCTGCGCGGCTGGGCGGTGGACGAGGCGCTGGCCTGGGCCGCGGACGACCAACAGGCGGTCGGACTGTTTGGCCTGCTGGGCGAGCGCGAGCTGAGACGTACTTTCGATGATCTCGTACAGCGCCGGCTGGATGTGGAGGAGGCCCTGGCCCGACTACCTCAAGACGTGCTGGGCCACTGGCGGCTCGCCCTGGCCGAGCGACAACAGCAGGTGCTCCAGGCGCTGCTGGCCAGGCCTGAGTGGGTAGAAGCCGTTGCCACTCTCCAGGACAGTTTCCCTACCAATGCGGACGACAGGATGGAGCAACAGCGTCGAGCCGCCCTGGAGGCCGTGCAGGGCGCGACGGGCCCCCTGGCAGACAAGCTGGCCTCTCTCGGCCATTTGAGCGAGATCAACCTATCGGGAGGCAGCGCCAAGGCCTGGCCGGGGGGCAAAGCCCAGCTCGACGAGGTGAAGGCCGCTCTGGGTTCGCTGCGTGACCTGTGGAGGAGCCAGTCCTCAGTGTTGGAACTCACTTTGACACCTCTGGACGAGGAGCTGGCCCGGGCCTTGCCCGCGCTGAAAGCGCTCTTCTCTTTCGCCTGCCAGCGTTATGACGCTTTCAAACAAGAGGGCAACCTCCTGGACTTCGACGACCTGGAGTATGGCGCTGTCCAACTGCTGCAAGAGAATGCCAGCGTGCTGGAGCATTGGCAGGAAGAGGTACATGCCATCCTCGTGGATGAGTTCCAGGACACCAACGGGCGCCAGAGAGATCTGGTGAACCTCTTGAACGGCGGTTTGGGCAGGCTCTTCGTGGTGGGCGATGCCAAACAGTCCATCTATCGCTTCCGGGGGGCCGACGTGACTGTCTTCCGGGCTGAGCGGGAGCGGATCAAGGGGGAGGGAGGAGCGGTCCTGGAGATCGACACCTGCTATCGTGCCCATCGCGACCTGGTGAAGGGTCTGAACAACCTGCTCCGGCCGGTGTTGGGTGAGGAAGCCGATGCGCATCGTCCCTGGGCGGAGCCCTTCGCGGCCCTGCGTTTTCACCGTGAGGCGCCCGGACCAGGCTTTGTGCCCGCCCACGTGGAGCTGCACCTCACCGTGGGCAGCAAGGCTGGTGGGGCGCTGGAGCGGGCCGCTGACGCCCTGGCGGCACGTCTTCTTGAACTGGTGGAGGGAGGCGACGTTCAGATCGAGGTCGAGGGGCAGCTGGTGCCTCTGGAGTACGGTCACATCGCCATATTGTGCCGCGCTTCGCTTTCTTTCGGTGCCTACGAGGACGCCCTGGAGCGCGCCGGGGTGCCTTTCCTCACCGTGGCCGGTCGAGGGTTCTACACCCGTCCCGAAGTCCGAGACCTGCTCAATGCGCTTCAGGCTTTGGCCGACCCCACGGACGATCTGGCCCTGGCGGGCCTGCTGCGGTCGCCGGCCATGGCTCTGTCGGACGCGGCTCTCTTTGAACTCTGTGAGCAGTGCCGCAGCAGCCAGCCGGCGGTCTCCCTGTGGGACGTATTGTTGGGGCAGACCGATGGATTGCGCGGAGACGATAGCCTGCGCGTCCGGCGAGCGGTGGGCATCATCAGCGATCTGCACCAGCGGGTGGGAAGAACCTCTGTGGCGGATGTGATCAAGGCCCTCCTGGATGCCACCGACTATCGAGCGGCGCTGATACAGGCCGGGCAGACCCGAGGAGCACGCAACGTGGCCAAGCTCTTGAGCGACGCCCATACCAGCGGGATCGTAGGGGTGGGCGAGTTCGTGGAGTACGTGAATGGCCTGCGGGACGCCGGAACCAGGGAGGGAGAGGCGCGCGCCACCGCGGAGGGCGCCGTGCAGATTATGAGCGTCCACGCGGCGAAGGGACTGGAATTCCCGGTGGTGGTCATCGGAGAGGCGACCTTCGGGCGGGGGGGCGGAAGCTCCGTGCTCGTCGATCCCGACCTGGGGGTGCTGCTACCCCTGAAAGACGAGGAGGACGTGCTGCCAGCCGTCTACCGCCTGGGCAAGGACCGCTCCGACGACCAGGAGGATGGCGAATCGGATCGGCTGCTGTACGTGGCGGCGACTCGAGCGCGGGAGAAGCTGATCCTCAGCGGGTGTATTGGGCTGAAAGAGGATGGCTTTCCCTCCAAGCTGGGTGGATGGTTGGGGAAGCTGAACTGTCCGCAGGGCCTGACCCTGGACAGCACTTGCATCGACTACGACAAAGAGGGCCCCCGGGCACTTACTGTGGACATGCAGGTGGGCGAGACACCGGTCTCCTGCACCATCTACGAGCCCGGGTACATCTGGGATCACCCGCCGCGAGAAATAGCGCCAGAAGCGCGGCAGCCCCAGCCTGTGCCGCCGGCCCTTCTGGAGCCGGTAGCGGCCGGGCAGGAGCAGGTGGACCGGCGGACGAAGGAGCGGGACCAACGGCCGCCTCGGCGGGTGTGGCGCGTGGTGCCAGCCGTGCGGAGGCCCCGGGCGCCGGCCTGGGTGGTCGGCTCACTGGTTCACGAAGCGCTGGCGGCGTGGCGTTTTCCCGATGAGGGGTTTGAGGATTGGGTTCAGGCCCGCGCGCGCCAGCATGGGCTCGCCGATCCCCGCCAGCTGAAGGACGCCGCACACCAGACGCGGCAGCTCCTGTCCCGCTTTCGGGCCCACACGCTGTACACCGAGATGGACGGTGCAGACCGAAGGCTGCACGAGGTGCCTTACAGCCGTGTTGTGGACGGTCGCGTGGAGAACGGCATCATCGATGCCCTCTATCTGCGGGACGGGTCCTGGACCATAGTGGAGTTCAAGACCGACGAGGTGAGAGACCAGGCGGACCTGGAGAGGTTGCTGGCTGAGGAGAAGTACCTCGACCAGGCGGAGCGGTACGTGGCCGCGGTGGAGGAGCTGCTGGGACAGCGGCCTGGCTCGATCCTGTGTTTGCTGAACTACGCGGGAGGCGTGCGCGTGCTGGATCCGCTGGAAGGCGCCGAAGGCAAAGGCTCCCCTACGATGTGAACGGGGTCGAGGGATTCCCTGCGCATAAGGGAGGAAAGGAACGGTCATGGCCAGAGTACCCATCAAGGACCTGGAGATAGGAAGAACCATCAGCGGCCAAGTCTACCTGCTGGCCGAGTCGAGGGTCGACAAAACCAGGAAGGGGGACCCATACCTCAGGGCCACCCTGGCAGATAGTACCGGCCGCATAGAGGCCCGCTCCTGGAACCTCACCCCTGAGCTGATGGAGCAACTGGAGGTGGGCTCTGGCGTCCGCATCTACGGCACGGTCGAAGAGTATCCTGCTGGGTCTCGCCAGGTTCGCATCGAGCGCCTTCAGCCGGTGCAGATCCTGGATTTCGCCGACTTTCTGCCCCAGGCGAAGCGAGACCAAGAGGAGATGCGACAGGAGTTGCAGCAGGTGCGGGCAACAATTGAGGACCCCTACCTCTCTGAGCTTCTCGAGCGCATGTTCTCGGACGAGGAGTTCGAAACCACATTCAGCAAGGCGCCGGCTGCCAAGAAATACCATCACGCCTGTATCGGCGGGCTGCTGGAACACACCCTGGCCGTGGTCAGGCTGTGCTCTTTCGTTGCCGACCAGCACCCCGAGATCGATCGCGACCTGCTCCTCACGGCGGCGATACTGCACGACGTGGGAAAGGCCACGTCGTATACCCTGGGCCCAATTCTGGATCTCACCGACGAGGGGAGACTCATCGACCATGTCGCCCAGGGAGCGTTGGTGGTCCAGACGGCGATCGATGGCGTGGAGGACTTTCCTCAGGGTCTGCGCAACCGCCTGCAACACGCCATCCTCGCTCACCATGGAGCATTGGAGCGAGGCTCTCCCGTTGCGCCCAAAACGCTGGAGGCCCTGGCCCTGCATCACGCCGACTGGACGGACGGAGACATCCGTGGCTTTCTCGACATTGTCGAGAGTGAACCCATCTCTGAGGATGGGTGGACCGGGTTCGCCAGGATGTTTGGGACGCGGCTCTACGCAGGCTTGAGGGAGCAGTCCGAGGACGCCAGCGAGGAGGAGATCCCCTTCTAGTGGTGAGTAGACCGTGCGTACCGGAGCAAGGTGGCGGCCAGACCGGACGGGCGCATCCTGAGTAGACCGCAGGTCGTATCGAAGGGTGCGGCACGCGCCGGCTTCTGTGCTGAGGGCGCCGCGCGTAGTATTGAGAGCGGGTTCGAGTTGTGCTATAATGGAGCATTAGGCCGCGGTGGGGACGGGTCGCAGGGAGCGGAGATGGCTCGCACGCCGCTGGACATTCGCCGTCAGCATCACACCCGCCGCGCCTGAGGCGGGGGGCAGTTGGCTGAACTCGGGATGCGAGGGGGTGCGCGTCGTGAGAGACGGAGGGTGGGGCAAGCCGCCCAGTCTAAACGTAGGGCTCTTCACAGATCTGACACTCTACGCCGAGGCGCTACAACTGGCCGAGGAACGAGGCACCATAACCTCTGCGTACCTCCAACAGGAGTTGAGCCAGCGGCTGCTGAAGCTGCTGTCGGTTGAGAGGCAGAGCATGCGGGTCGCACAGGATCTGGTGCGTGAGCTTCGCCAGTTTGGATGGGTGCGCCCAGAAGATGCCTCCGCCAAGGGCGCCGCCGTAGGCCACGTTTTGACAGAAGAAGGCGCCCTCGCCCTAGCAGAGTCGCGACAGGACAGGCGTGCCTTCAGGCGGCGCCTGGCCGTGCGCATGCACCAGGTGTACGTAGTTCCGGGCTGGTTCGTCGCCCGGCTGTGGCGCATAAACGAGCAGGGTCAGGGAGAGGTTATTCTGCCCGCGCCGCTGCAGGACTGGCAACCGCGGTCGCGGCCACGGGAGCAGTGCGCATGGGGAGAGGAACTGGCCACGGAGGTTGTTCGGGCGGCACGGGCGGCACGGGCGGCAAGCCCTAATGCTTTTCCAATCGCCGACGCCGAGTGGACAGCAGCGGTCAAGAGACAATGGACGCGGCTGAGCAACCTGAGCCCCCGTGGGCGCGAGCCGAAGAAGCGCAGTGCATCCTATAGACCACGGGAGCGCCTGGCCCAGGCCATGCGAGCGGCGGCACTTGGGCTACTCTTCGACAGGGTGCCTCATGGAGCCCGGCCGGAGGAGGTGCAAGCTGAGATGCCACCGCTGTACCCACGGAAGTTCATGGCGTGGTGCCCACGGCTTGAGGTTCTGGAGTTCATTTTCTATACTGATCGGCATCCGGCGGTGAACGGGCGGCTCGTTTTCCCGACGGCAGTGTTTCGCCCGTCTGCCGCGGCTGAGCGCTTTGAGGCCATGCCGGAGATCGTGGACCCCGAGGGCATCCCCCTGTGGCTGCACCAGCCAAAGTGGTCCGGTATGCGCGATGTGTTCTGGCAGACGCTGAGGACCGTGCATCGGGGCGTGTCCCTCCAGGTCAACTCGCTCTATGTTTCCCTTCTCGATGTCCGCGACGAGGTGTGTCGGCGGTTGCGTTTGAGCGGCGCGCGGTTCGACGATTTCCTGTCGCAGGCTCTGCGGGAGCTGCCCAGGCCGGACTTGTCGGTCTCTGTCGAGAGTGACATCCGGGAGGAACAACGGAGTGGGAGCGGGCTCCTCCGGCGGCCCGTGTACATAGGAGGCATCCCGCACACGCTGATCGCGGTAGCACACCTACCGCAACCGGAAGGGGGTCTAGCATGACCGACTCGGAGTCTCTGTTTCGCAGGGCGCCCGCCGCAGCGCCACTTGCACCCAACGCATACGAGCGATTTGGGCTCACGCAGAACCCGTTCCCTGACAAGCCCAGCGTTGTCCCCGGTAGCAATGATCCGCGACTGAATGGCTCAATCTACTGGGCCGACCTGAGACAGCAGGAACAACAAACCTTCGAGCGCCTGCTCGTGCCCGCGGCTGACCGGGCTGACGTGCGGCCCATGGCCTTCCTCATGGACTATGCTACACGGCGCGGCCGAGGGATTGGGAAGACCGCATTCCTTGCCTACCAGACCCGGCGCATCATGGCGGACCTGGGCAATGACATATCCGGGGGCGCGTATCTGCTCTTCGCGGCGCACATTCTGCCCCCCGGGGAGGGCCGCTGCCGCAAGTTCTGGCAATTCGCACACGTGCTAATGGATGCGCTGAACGAGCAGTACGTGATCGCGAGCGCGCTGTGGCGGCTGCGGGCGTTTTCCTCCTGTGTTCCCGACAGCGTCCGGAAGGAGGTAGGCGACGACGTAGCGAGCACGCTCGGAAACGACTCATGGCTCGAGAAGCGGGGGGTCAACGTGGACTTTGAGCTTGCGTCCGTGCTAGAGCGCACGCTGCGAGAAGCGGGGGTGGACGATGAGGTCGCGGGGCCACTGGCTAGATCGGGGCATTCGCCTGAGTTGTTCCGGCGCGACTTTCTCGGTCGGCAAACCGATTACCGCTGGCGTCAGGAAGGTACCAACTGGGTGTTCGACCACCTAGTGCGCGCGTTTCGGGCCGCTGAGTTCAGCGGTGGCCTGCTGCTGGTCGACGAGGTAGAGAAGATCGTTGTCCACCAGAACACCAAGGAGCGCCGGATGTTCGTGGAAGACCTACGCTACTTCCTGATGGACGGTCCCTCCCAGAGTGCACGGAGTGGGTTCTACAAAGTCCTCTTCACCATTCACCCGTACGTGCAAGAACTCCTGGCGCCGCACTGGAGCGCGGCTGGTATGGATCGCTTCTGCGCCCTCAGCGGAGATCTGGAATCGGAGCATACCATATACTTCGAGCCGCTGAAAGCCGAGATGGCGGTCCCCTTGGTGAAAGAGTACTTGGACGAGTCGCGGCTCAGCTCGGACCAGCGCGGTGGCCTTGAGCCCTTTGACGGAGATGCCCTGATTGAAGCACTGCGGCTGACGGGGGGTGTGCCCGGTCCCATGCTGGCCCTGCTGCGGCGGGTGCTCGAGCATGCTGTCGCGCAGAATCAGACTCGGATCGGGGCCGAGGACGTGAGAAGAGTCTTCGGGACGGAGCCGCCCCTGGAGCCGGAGGATACTCGGGAAGAGGAGCAACTACCCGATGCCCAGGTGGACCTACTGGGCGACGGGTAGTGGGCAAGGTGGAAACCCGGCTATGGACCCATGCCGATGTGGAGAGGGCCGTCTCGGCACCAGAGGCGGTGTCACGGATGCTGGACGGTGGGCTCGCGCTGTGCACGATCGTCGAGGTGCTGCTTGTAGCCGAGAGAGCACGCAAAGGCAGGGGACGCATCAACCTTGGAGAGTTCCTGGCAGGCTGGCGTGCGCTGCAACAAGGCCGCGGGCCGGATGAGCGGGGCTATGTGTACATCGCCCCGCTCGATAGGGAGTGCCTGGTCGAGGCGTTTGAGGACGACCACGGTCGGCCAGGCGACGCCCAATGGTCGGCGGCCGCCGGCATCGAGTCACCGCCGGAGACGACCATTCGCTGGCTGGTCTTGCGGCCGTCGCCGAGAAAGTGGTGGGGAGCCGAGGAGTGCGCGGAGGTAGTGTCTTGGTGAGGCGAGGCGGTTGAATGCCGTCGGCCGATGTGGTGTTAGACACCGATGTTCTGGCCGAGGTCATCGGTCAATACTTCGGTCGCGCGGAGCGAGGGCGGGCGCCCTTTGAGGCCGGCGGATGCCTCTCAGGGGAGAGGGCACGGAGGTTGAACAGCATTCGCATGTGGGCCGAGGGTGGTGAGGCCGTAGGCCCGCTTGCGATCGCTTCGGCCCTTGCGTTCGTGGAAATGGTGCGGGAGTGGGAGGATATCGTCAGGGGCAGATTCGAGACCTACCAACTGGCGGCCTTTCTTGAGCAGCCACCAGAATGGTTCTCTGTGGCACCCGTGGATGAGGACCTGGTCGAGTTCTTCTGCCGTGTGCCGGCGCACGTTGTCACGCCGGGCGGGGACACCGCGCCAATAGAGTGGACGGACGCCGTGCATGTCGCCACGCTGCTGAGCCGAGACCCGAACTGCCTCCTCGCGACGAACGACCGACCCATGACGTCCATCCCGCTCCTCGACGGCCGGCTGCTATAGCAACGCTCGGGCGCAGCCACCGGTGTCAGTGCCAGCCTGCGCCCATCGGAAGACGCCGCCGCCCGCGCTTGAACGGGGCGGCCATCGACGGCGTGGAGGGCTTTCCCCAGGGTTTGCGCAACCGCCTGATACACGCCATCCTCGCCCACCACGGGGCCTTGGAGCGAGGCTCCCCCGTGGCGCCCATGACGCTGGAGGCCCTGGCCCTGCACCACGCCGACTGGATGGACGGGGACGTCCGTGGCTTTCTCGATCACGTGGAGAGCGAACCGCCCTCAGCGGATGGCTGGACGGGATTCTCCACTATGTTCGGGACACGGCTCTACCGGGGGCCCGCGGAGCCGCCTGGAGGAAAGGACGACGCGGAACAGCGCCTCTTCTAGGGCTGGCTTGACCATTGGTCGGCGCGCCTGTCAGCCTGCGACCCGATATGGGGTCCGTGTAACGCATTACGAATCCCGTATTGACGAAAGGTACGGGATGTGCTATAATGGTGGCGTGGGTTACGGGCCCACTGCGTGACTTGGTCTACTCTTCGCACTGTGTACCCCGCCAACTGATGTCTCCGAGGATGGAGGAGCTGGACTCGCATAGTGTTGACGCCGGTGACTGTAACTAGGAGGGCACCATGACCACTTCGGAGGATCGGATCGTGGAACTGGCTGACAAGGTGAGACGTTTCAAATCTGAGGGCGTGGACCAGAAGCTGTCCGAGCAGGATACTAAGAGGGTCCTGCTTGAACCTTTGCTGGAGATCATCGGTTGGGACGTACTCGATCCAGCGCAGGTGAGAAGCGAGGACCGACCCACCGAGCGGCCGGTGGACTACTCCCTCAAGATACGGGGCGAGCCCGTCGTTCTGGTTGAGTGTAAGCGGCTGGCCAACACCCTTGATAGCCGCAAGGACCTTGAGCAGGCGTTGGCATATGCCGCCGCTGCCGGTGTCAGATGGTCCGTGTTGACCAACGGCTGTCTGTTGCGCATCTACAATAGCCTCGCGCCCGAGAAGGCCGAGAACAAGCTCCTGGATAAGGTGGACCTGTCGATGGTCGGACAGACCGGTGGGCTACCTGCTGACAGAGCGCTGCAGACCCTTCAGCTGATCTCACCCCAAAGCATCGACACTGGTCGGATCGACGAGGCTTGGGACCTGCGATATACGGGGGCCACGTTCAAAAAGGTGGTAGAGGAACTGTGGAGCAAGCCAGACCCAGGCCTAGTCAATCTAGTGAGGCAGCGGATGAAGGAGAGCGGGCGAAGACTGAGCAAGAAGGAAACAGCCGGATGGCTCCGCTCGCTCGATGTCAAGGTGGAGGCACGCTCGGCGCCGGTGGTTGAGGGGAGGCGAAAGCGGAAGTCCGCAGGGACACTACTGAGAGCCACACGGATCAGAGTGGGCACCTACACGGACGAAATCAAGTACTCATACGAGATCTTGACCAAGACCGCCGAGTGGTTGATCGGACAGGGGAAGCTCAGGGTTTCTGACTGCCCGGTACCGACCGGTCGGAAGAGGAATCTGGTCAACACAGAAGCCAGACATCGAGATGGTGCTGGATTCACAGCGCCAAGACAACTGTCCAATGGGCTGTGGTTGGAAACTCACTTCAGCACAAAGGGGTGCACCAGGAATGCGAAGCGACTGCTTGAGGCGAGTGGGTGTAGTACCGACATCCTGGAAGTCGCTTGAGATTCTTGAACTAGTGTTCGGTGGTTTGGCTCTGGTGGTGGCGAAGGTGAGCATGGCTTGCACCAAGACCCCGTTCGTCGGAGTCACAGGATGAGATGGCGGCAACGCGTGGACACGGTGAATTTGCATCTCCATGTGCTGGCAAACTTGCTGCGCCATCGCGACCTTCAGTTGGCCTTTGGATACCTGGCTGAGGAGATCTGGACCGGTCTGCAGGGCTTGCCTCCATCGCGCCTAAGGGGCTATCGGGGGTTCATCCTAGTTGGTCTGCTCTTTCTTGGCGCAGGTGCCGTGTTGGTGCTGCGCATTGTCCCTCTGGCAGAGCTCGTCGAGGTCGCCGCGGCGGGGTCTCTGGACCAGAGGTTGAGTGAGGCGCGGCTTGTGACGGCATTCCTCACACTTATGCTTGCAGTAGTGGGTACCACAATCGCGCTCGGCCAGATTGGCAGGGCGCTCGCCCAGCCGACTCTTCGGCTCTGTCTCGCTGGATTGTCGACTTACCACCTGGAAAGGTTCACTCCGCGCTCCCGCGGCACTCCCGACCAGCCCTGGAAATGCTGCGAGGTTCCCATTCGCATATTGAATCGCTCGGAGGTGATCGCGCACCATTTGAAGGTGAGGCTGATCTTGGAGCAGCTCGATCCGTTTCTCGTCGACGTGCACTCTGCGGGCGTCCGCGCGGGTCGCTGGACACCGCGTCGTGAGCTGCCAGGGACGCAGTGGGAGTTCAGATCGGACGAGTCGTTCAGGGTATATGCTCACGACTTGGCGGTCCTTGGCCATCTGCGCTTCACTCTACCGCCGGATATCGCCGAAGAGCACGGGGCTCGCTTCCCGTCGCCACACGTCCTCTCGATTCGCGCCTTTGTGTACGACGAGTCAGGCATTCGACAGCAATTGCTCGGTCTGGGACTTCAGCCAACCCCGTGATACCTAGTGCCGTCACTCGACCGAGTGGTGAGGGCGGGGAGCACAACATGTCCGAAGACATGGGCCTCGCAGAGACAGGGGGAGAAGGACAACGCCGAGAGGAGTTGTTTGAGCGACCCATAGTTGAGCGAGTCTTGGAAAGCTCCACGGGCGTAGAGCGCCTGATGCGGGCAGCTGCTCAGGGCACGATGTCGACACGGTCGCTTGCCGAACTCACTGAAGCTGTGCAGCGCACTGTCGCGCTTCAGACCTCGATTGCTGAGGCGAGCAACCGTCTTGTCACCAGCCTGGTCAAGCCGCTTGAGGAGTTGGGGCAGATAAGATCACAGTTGCAGGTTCCGGTGGACGCGCTGCTCAGCCAGGCGCTGGCAGCGACCTTGGAAGTGTCCAAGTATCTGAACGCCTCGCTTCGCAACTTCCAGTCAGCCTATGGAGCGCTTGTTCAGAGCTACTTGGCGCCGCTACAAGGCGCGCTGCTCAGGATTACCGATGGCTTTCGTCCCCTTTTGGACGAGATCACCCGGGCAAAGGCCAGGCAGCTTGAGAGCCTCATGCGCCGCTGGCACTGGTGGCCCATCCCTGGGATGCCGACTGATTTCTACATGGGCATTCTGAGACTCCTGGAACAAGGACTGGCTGGCAGAGTAAATCAGTACATCTGCCACTGGTTCCGCTGGAATCGATATCGTAGGCTGGGTCGTATGGTAAGGCGTTGGGACACAAACGAGTTCTTCCGCCGACGAAGACACATCTACGGGCAAGCTCTCAAGGCTCACAGGCGCGGCTGGTATAGCGTGACTGTGCCTGCGCTCCTGCCACTCGTTGAGGGAGTAGCGAGGGATTACTTGCAGGAGCAGCACGGTCTCAGCGAGCGAAGCGGAGTCAAGGCTATCAAGCAGGCTCTCGGCAAGCGCATTCCCAAGGATGTCTTTCGTGAAGAAGTCCAGCAGGCACTGATTCGTTTCCTCACCGGCAGTACTTTCGCCGACACGAATGCAGGTGATCTGCTGCCGAGCGGGTACGAACTCAATAGACACGGTGTGGCACACAGCCGCCATTTACGGTACGGGACAGAGGCCAACTCGCTGCGGTGTTTCCTCTTGTTGGAGACCCTCTTTCAGTTCATCGCGGATGATCCACGCACTCCTTGGGCGTAGCGGTGTTGTCGGCAAGCAAATCCCCTGAAGGGAATACGAGGAGGCAGAAGTAGTGGATTGGAACGAAGTCGAGCGCATCGAGTACGCCGATGATGTGTGGAGTCTGCAAGTGCCCCATGCTGCACTGGCGGACTTCCTGGCAGCACGAGACTGCTTGATCGTCCTTCAGCGCGGCGAAGCGCCTCCCCGAGTCGTCCTGGGCGTCCCGCATCAGGCGGCGGTGGGAGAGGACTGCATATGCGAGAAACGCCCAGGGGACGACGGCCGCCTCAGGCCGCGTGACTCTGACGAGAACGCGGCGTCCTATGCATTGGTCGCCTATTCCAAGTTGATGGCCAGCGGTGTCCCCTGCAAACTGGTAATCATGGCACACCCCTCACGTCATGATCCTAACAAACGACTGGATTCCCCCTACTCCCGCGAGGTATTTGCCTGTGAGCCCTCGTTGGTGCTTGAGTGCCACGGTGCGGGCGCACATCGGCGCCTGTCCCTCGAGCTAAGTGCCGGGCAGAACACTCTGTCCGACACCGTGAGATTCGGCCGGGCTTTGGCTGTGGGTTTGGGGCACAGGTACTCGCTTGGCATACAGAGACAGGCTGGAACCCGGCATGCCTTGATTCTTGCAGTAGGCGGTGGCGAGGAATACGGACAGTTGCAGCGGGGAGCTCTGAAGACCCCGGTGCTGCGCGAGGCAGGACGACGGGGTATTCACGCGCTGCATCTAGAAGCTAAGCCAGCTTTTCGGAAGCCGGCTGACGGTACCAACACCGTCACGCCAGATGGTCTGCTTCTGGGGCGGGCGATCGCCCAGGCGATTATCCAGTATTTTTCGCAGACTCAACCGCTCGCGGATTCAGGCATCGACACGTTCATCGAGCTCCCTCATGGAGGGGCCGGGGCTGGTTTCCACGTCTCTGAACTGGTCAGTCACGTTCGAAGTACCGGACGAGACTACATCATTCAGGGTCAGCAGAAATGTACACTTGCGAATCACACAAAACCGCAGTCGCTGGATGTCTGGCTGAGAAGGCGATTCCCCTCACGACAGGATATCAAGCAGGCCGACAATGACGTCGTGGACGCACTGGTCGCCACCGGGCTGTTTCAAGTCATCAAGGGATTGCGCTGCCCTGACAGCGGCCGACGAGTTAAGGGCCTGCTGCTAGTCGACCCGACGCAATAGCAGCGCTATAGCAGAGGACGCACATGAACGTTCAGGAGGAAGGTTTTGTCGACGTTGTGCAGAGGGCACGGGACCTGGGTTGCCGAGTGCCCACCGGTCTGGCGCTACTCCCGAGGAACTTCGAAAGCGCAGGGAGCAAAGACGAGCTGCTGCATGAGAGTGAGGCGCCTACGGTCAGAATCCTGTGGCGCAGAGCAGGGCTGGTGGAGACGCCTATCGAACCGGAGGGAGAGAGATTCCCCCAGATATCAGAGAAGTCGTTCGACGAGTGGGTGGCCCCTACGATCTTTGTGAGCGGCGCACTGATGAGCCAGAATCCGGCGGTCCTTTCCGTTGCGCTCGGAGTGATTTCTAACTACCTGACCGAGTGCTTGAAAGGTATACCGATGCGCAGCAGGGAGGCAAAACTGGATGTGGTAGTTCAGGTCGGCAAGGGACAGTACAGGAGACTACACTACAAGGGACCCGTCGAAGGCCTGCAGGAGTTGCCAGCAATTGCACGGGAGGTCGGGTGGAATGAACCCGAGGGTGACTGAGTTTCTCGACGAGTTCCGGGAGACCGTTGCCGAGTGCCGGCGGTTCTGCTATGCAGCACGAGCGCGGGAGTTTCAAGCTGAATCGATAACAACCCTTGACACCCTGGAGTCGGACATAGCGGCCCTCAAAGCGGAGATGGTTGAACTGCGGGATGAAGATGCGGCCAACTGCCTGCTAAGTCTGAGCCTGGCCGCGAGGGCGCTATCGTACGAGTTGAACATGTGGGTAGCCTTGAAGGACGATTCTGCTGCGTTGGCCTGGGACTGCCTGGTCGAAGCACAGACCTGCGCGTCAGACGCCGTTTGTGCACACAGGATATCGGATCATCTTGAGCAATATGTGGACAGACTGGAGATCCTTGAGGGACTGCTGTTCCCTCCCATAACCTTCATGAGTGCTGGTATGGTTATCCAGGAAAGCCACTGCTCGATTTGTGGTTGTGAGTACGGCGACTGCGACCACGCCAAGGGCGAGGTCTACATGGGAGAGATGTGCACACGTGTCATCACAAAGGCCGCCTTGCAGGGGGCATCGATTGTTCCAGAGCCTGCCAACAAGCATGCCCGCATGGTAGGCATTTCGGACGGCGACGGCATGCGTGACCTGTTGACTTGGCGTCTCATCCCCCCCGCTGACGACGAAGGAAGCGCAACAGGAGGATGAACGGCGGCCGGGGATCTGGCCCCAACGCTCATGATAGGCGCTCACGGTCCTGCCGCAATCCGTAGTTGCACTCCTTTCCGCAACTTGGGGGACAACGCGGGGACCGGAAGAGAATGGGGAGCACTGCATGGTTACCGTGCACGATCTGATGGCCTTCCTCCATGACTTCATGGGCGACGTGGGGGACAAAGACCCGCACATGCCCAACGGCCTCCAGGTGCGAGGCAGGGAGGAAGTCAAGCTCCTCGCCACCGGCGTCAGCGCCAGCCAACGCCTCTTCGAAGAAGCCGCGGCTCGCAACGCCGATGCCCTGCTGGTGCACCACGGCCTGAACCTGCCGCCAGGGATGCTGCTGGACACCATCTTCACCCAGCGGCTGCGCTTCCTCCTGGAGCACGATCTCTCCCTGATCGCCTACCATTACCTCCTGGACAGCCACCCCGAGGTCGGCAACAACGTCCAGATCATCAAGGGTCTGGGTGCCCAGCCCACAGAGCCCTATGGCGAAGGTGGCTGGGGCTGGTACGGAGAGTTAGAAAGACCGTTGGCCCTGGACCATCTGGTACAGGAGTGCCAGCGTCTTTTCGGTCAGGTCCGCGCCAGCTACCCCTTCGGCCCAGCGCAGGTCCATCGCCTGGTGGCCTTGAGCGGCAAGGGAGCGCCCGGCCACGCGGAGATGGAGGGCTTGATCCGGGACAAGGTGGACCTCTACGTCACCGGCGAGCCCCACGAGTGGAACCGGGAGTTGTTCCGCGAGGCAGGGATCAGCTTCTTCTCTGGCGGCCACTACAACACGGAGAAGCTGGGCGTGCTGGCCTTGGGGGAGGTGATCAGAGGCCAGTTTGACGTGGAGGTGGAGTTTCTGGATCTGCCCAACGAGATATGAGGCCGTGCCCCCGATCTCGGAGGATGCTGCGCAGTTGGCGATGAGCACTGCGGAGCCAGCGTGCTACCAGCAGAGCAGGCCCGAGAATCCTTCGTCAAACAACAGTCTCTCTTGGACAACCCTCTTCGCCTCTTCCCGCTCCGCCCTGCACACCGGGCACTCGGCCCCCTGGTAAGCTCTGCGACACAGAGGGCAAAGCAGGCGCGGCTCCGGCGCCAGGCCCAGGGGAGCGATGATGACCAGCACCTCGTGGGCCGCCATTTCGTGGAGAAGGTCATCGATCTCCACGTCCCCGACGTGCGGGCTTCCGCCAAACGCGGCGTAGCGCACAGGTCCTCGGAGCACCCTGGAGCCCATCTCTTGGGCTAGAGAGGCCAGCCTTTCAGTATCATCCCACGAAACCATGGTTCACCTCGCATCCCTGACCGGGACTCATCGTATCACGGGCAGAGGGTAGGGTGGCCGCTGCATCAGGATCACACGCAGGCCGCTGCGGACGGTGCGCCACAGGATTCTTCCGTAGCCTTCGCCTCTCCTGCGGGCTGAGGTACGGACCACCAGGCCTCTGTCAAAGGCAACTTTCGTCACCGTGCTCAGCCGCCACGAGAGATCAACGTCTTCTCCTGCTGGAAGCGACACGTTGCAGCCACCTGCCTTCCAGAAGGCTTCCCTCCGCACCGCATAGTTGTTGCCGGAAAAGCAGCTCACGCCCAAGGCATGAAGCGCCATCATCAGCCCCAGATACAGGTACCAGAGAAAGACCTTCTCGAAGGCGGTGCCGTCGCCATAGCGGAAGGGGCCAAAGACGGCGCCCAGCTCATGATCACGCTGGAAGGCAGGGGCGATCCTCTCCAGCCAGTCTGGCGGCACGATGGTATCAGCGTCCGTGCTGGCGAGAATCTCGCCCTGGGCCGCCTTCGCTCCCCGCTGACGGGCGCGACCTATGCCCATCCTGGGTTCTGTCACCACCATCGCCCCGAACTGGCGAGCGATTTCTGGCGTGGCATCGGTGCTGGCGTTGTCCACCACGATCACCTCGAATTGGGTCCTGGGATAGCTTTGCACCTGGAGAGCCTGGAGGCAGGCCCCCAGGTACCGTTCCTCGTTGTGCGCCGGTATGACCACGGAGACAAAGATCTCGCTACGTCCCGTCCTCCCAAGAGACATCTCAGGTTCTCCATGCCCTACGCCTGAAAAGCTGTGGATAGCCTAATAAAACAAAAGAATTATATCACAACCCCTGCGGATTCTCAAGTTGGCCTTCTGGCGCCACTACTCCACGGAAAGACTGCGCGTCCTGGCCATGGGCGAGGTGATCAGAGGCCAGTTTGACGTGGAGGTGGAGTTCGTGGACCTGCCCAACGAGGTATGAGGCCGCATACCTCTCCGGGGGCGGGTAGGCAGTGGGTCAAGAGGCGGATCAGAGGTTGAAGGATTCGTGCGCGGGACCTACGGACTAGATCATGCCAAAGTGTCTGAATGCCTCTTTGATCGATTCAATCCTGTCTGCCGGACACGGTTGCGATCTCCGCACCGCGTCGATCCTGTTCCAAGCTCTCCTGGGCCCGAGTGCGCACAGCTCTTTCGCGTGGGCAATCCAACAGGTCTTCGGCGTGAAGCCGTACGTGGCCCTCACGTAGTCTTGAATCTGCCGATATGTCGCCACTGCACGTCCTCTCTGAGATCGCGGGGCTGGCCGCTGCATGTCGTTCCAAGTGGGAAGCCCTTCATCGTCCAGGTCTTGGGAAGTCGTCACGCGCCAATCTAGCAAGTCCTGGCGGCGCTTGGGCGTGTGCGTTTGCGTGCTATCGCTCAGTCAAGGGACGCGGGCCCTAACGTCATCACCTGGGGCACAAGAGTGCCGCCCGCCACGAGTTTAGCCCTTCGTATCTCCAGTTCGGCGGGTACGTAGGGATACACGGTCACCCCTTTCTCTTCCAGTCGCTGGCGGCATTCCCCCAGATCATCAAGGGTGTTGAGATAAACCCGCGTGGCGTCCATCAGGTTGTCGAGAGCCTCATCGATGTCGCTCCCAAAGCTGCCCGTGCCCAATTCCAGGCACTTGGACACCTCATACTCACCCTCAGGTTCGACCATGAAGGTCAGTATTATGTACTCCATGTTCTCTCCCCTTCGTAGAGATTGTACATCCACCGATTCTGAAGGGCGAAGGGGGCGCACACCTCCCCCGATGAGGTATGAGGCCTGTTTCCCTTCAGCGGCGATACGAACAGACGCTCAGAGACCTGGGGGGCCCTACTTCACGGTCACCTGCTCCGTGACGTTTATCCCGCGATGGCGGAGTTGTTCCACGAAGGGCCGGGCCGGGACCTGGGTCTCCACGCCCCCGGCCCCCGGCGGGATCTGCCCGCGAGCCATCATCTCCGCTACGATGGCCGCGCTCCAGCCGGTGCAACGCTCCATGGCGGTGAAGCCCGTTTCCTCGTCCAAGTAGTCTACCACTTCCACCATGGCCTGGGCCTCACGGCCATCCTTCTTCCCGAGCGCCTTGACCCGGATGATGACCACGTCTTTGTCCCTGGGGAAGGTGACCTTTGGCTCGAATAGGGCGTGGAACACATCCCGGGGCACCACCTCCACGTCT
>Ga0315296_10001432_pt1 | contig 20854 bp, 2 predicted proteins | sample YL17G14_18_MG_FD_203921 | JGI IMG/M metagenome (GOLD analysis project Ga0315296, IMG submission 203921) | Sediment microbial communities from Yellowstone Lake, YNP, Wyoming, USA - YL17G14_18 | ecosystem: Environmental > Aquatic > Freshwater > Lake > Sediment | place: USA: Wyoming | collected...
TTTTAGGATTGAAAAATTGCCTAACAAGGGGGATGTCAAGAAAATGAAGGGACAGAAGCTAAATAATATTTCCAGGCTCAGAATTGGGAAATATAGAATTATATTTATACTGGAAAAAGAAATTATCAAAATATTAGATATCGACACCCGCGGCGATGTTCACAAATAATTAACAAACGCTCTTTAATTGTCTTTTTCTTCAAATTGAATACCAACCCCCAGTGGCGAGCGCGTCGAAAAATATAACCAACTGCTGTGCATCGAGGAAGAGCTTGGAAGTGGAGCTATCTATATCGGCCGCAAAACCTTCGCTCGCTGAGTGAAGATAAAAAAGCGAAAACTTTGCTTGACATCTAAATCCTTTTTATAGTAATAATTTGCACGCCTTGGGGAAGGAAGGACTTTGATAAAAAAGCCAAGGGAAGCAGTAAATAAAACCAAAAAGAGAGCGCAGCGATTAATAGCGAAAGATATTTTGCATATTCAATCCGATATTAGGCTCTCTTTTCAACCCTTCCAAGATATCCTAATTCCTCAGGAAGTGCACCACTTTCTCAAGGAAATAAACCCAAAAGTCAAAGCCATTTTTTAAAGGTGTAATCATGTCAAAACGTTACTTATTTTTCCTTTTGTTAATTGCTATTGCTTTATTGATATCATCCGGGGTTAAAACAAATTCGCAAGACCCAAACACAAAAACGATAATCGCAGGCCGGAACGTAAACATGGTCTCTGGCACGACTTTGCCAAACGGCGACCCCTGGCTGCAGCGTCAAAATGAGCCATCAATCGCTGTTTCCACCCGAAACCCCCTTCATCTGCTGGCAGGAGCTAACGATTACCGTACTGTTGATATACCTATTGAAGGTGAGACATTACCTGGACAAGAAGAAAAAAAGGCGCAAGCTCCTCATGATGCCTGGCTGGGATTATTCAAATCCTTTGACGGAGGTCAGTCCTGGAAAACCACCCTTCTTCCAGGATTCCCCCAGGATAAATCAGCAGAAGGAACAAATTCTCCGCTTAAATATGACCCTGGGATTCCCCCCGGGATTCCAAAAGGATTTATAGCTGCTGCAGACCCTGTGGTTCGCGCTGGTAGCAACGGTCTCTTCTACTACAGCGGCATTGCCTTCAATCGCACAAAGACTGCCGGCCAGGTAAACAGTGTGCTTTTTATTGCCCGCTTCATCGATAACAACAACATGGAAGGCGGTGATTCAATAAAGTATATCGACACAAGAATCATCGCCGATGACGGAATGCAAGATAAGATATTTATGGATAAGCCCTGGATTGCTGTTGACGTCCCAAAAAAATATAACAAGCCAGTCACAATCGATGGACAAAAAATTCCCGCTGGTAACGTCTACATTGCCTACAGCGTCTTCTCTGAGATCGGGAATACAATTAAAAGCGAAATCATATTCAGACGCTCCACTGATTGCGGGGAGACGTGGGAAAATTCTATTGTTTTAAGCAAGGGCCATAATCTCAATCAGGCAGCAACGATCGCTATCGATCCGAGAGAAAACGGTCACGTTTATGTTGCCTGGCGGCGATTTGATTCAGGAGCGCAGCGCAGTGCAATCATTATTGCTAGGTCGGTTAATGAGGGAAAGAAATTTGATGTAATAAAAGTGGTTGCCTCTCTTCCGCCGCTTACGCAGGGTCCCTTTGATCAGCCCTCTACACCAGATGAATTTTTATATCCGGACCCTAAGGACACAATTCCAGGGACATCCTTTCGCACCAACAGCTATCCCACCATGGCTATAGATCATAAGGGAACTGCCTACCTGGCTTGGGCTCAGCGAGGATATGGTCCAGCAGGAGAGGCTCGCATTGTGCTGACGACTTCTAGGAACGGTATTGCCTGGACATCTCCTGCGCCGATCGACAACCTGTCATCTATCCGAGGCCACCAGTTCATGCCTTCATTAGCCTGTGGTTCTGGCAAGATAACCATGGTTTGGTATGACCAGAGAGATGATTATTGTGGGCAAACATTCGGTTTTGGAGATTGGATAAGCGATTACTTGCCATATCGGCATACCATCGATGTCTGGGCTGCCCAAGCCGACACTTCTGATTACCCTTATCTGAATTGGACATCTACACAGGTATCCCGATACCTCTTCAGCCTTGAAAAAGATCCAGACAATCCAGGCAAATACAAAGCTTTTCAGGCACAATTCAACCCCCCAAATTATCCTCTATTTAAATCAGGAACAATACCCTTCCACGGCGACTATATTGACATCACACCCTCGCCTATGTTCGTTCTGGATAAGAATGGAAAATGGCACTTTAACACAGAGCCTTCAGATAACCCCTTATTTCATGTTTCCTGGACGGATAACCGTGATGTCCGCCCGCCGTCTGGTGGGGACTGGGTTAACTACGTGCCTGCGAATTCTGAGCAGGACCCAGAATATAAATCCGATAGACCCTCTTGTGTGGGTGGTGGACAAAGACCGGGGATGCGGAATCAGAATATTTACACTTCCCGAATCACCACCGGAATTGAAGCCGGATCCCCCACAAACACAAAAGCTCTTGACTTAAATGTTCCCCGTGCTTTCGTCGTCTTCGTCAAGAACAACACGGAGATATTAAGAAGCTTTCGTCTGACGATTGCCAATCAGCCTCCTGCGGGGCAAGCCTCTTTTCTCCAATTTGATTTCCTTGATACCTTAGACGTAAGTATCGCTCCTTATTCAACCATCTCGCGACAAGTCTTTGTCAATTCTACAACTCTATATGCCTCGGTGAGCATCAATATCGATGAGATCAATGAGCCTGGAGGAACCATTATTCCGGATGGCATCAAAAATTCAGTCCTTTTAAACGGTGATCCAACAAGCCCGGGGATTGTTGGTGGAGAAGAGACTCACCAGCCAGAAATAGACAATCCGAACATTGTGAATTGGTTTGTTAATCCTAATATCGTTAACCCGAATATAGTCAACCCCAATATCGTCAATCCAAATATCGTTAACCCGAATATAGTCAACATCACCGCTCCAAATCCAAATATTGTTAATCCTAACATTGTCAATCCCAATATCGTGAATCCGAACATCGTCAACCCGAACATCGTCAATCCGAACATTGTCAACCCCAACATCGTCAATCCCAATATCGTCAATGCAAGCCCTGATGAGATATCAATAACTGATGTTGAGTGGCCTGTCAGGAATGCAGGGAATACAACATCTTCTTTTACGTTTAAGATCATCGCCAAAGAATCCCTCCCAGAGGGCATTTATGCTCAGCTTATCGTCTATAAGGTTCACCTTACACCCGCTGTTGCCGGCGAAGAGCTTCAAAACTTGGGTATTGATGGTTGTGAACTAAAAGTTGAACCCCACCATGAAGTTCTTCTAAACGTCGTCAACCCGAATATCGTCAATCCCAATATTGTTAATCCCAATATTGTCAACCCCAATATTGTCAACGCAGCCATCGAAAATGCTACTTTTGTTCTTGGACCAGGAGAAGAAGCCATCGTCAACCTGCGGATCATTGACACCAGTCAAGTTCAGACATCTGGAAGCACATTAAAAACTCAAGGCAAACTAAGAACTCAACAAAATGGTCTGCCTTTCGACATCCAGAGTTTTGTTGAATCAGTAGGCGGCGCGGTCACTGCCCAATCAGCCGACTCAAAAGACGCTGAACTGGGAATCGAGGAACCTCCTGCAGCTGCAACAAAGCTGATTATCAGCACATCATCACTCCCCCCTGGAATCATAGGAAAAACCTACCCTCAAGCGCCATACACCATAGACATGGCCACATTAAAGGCTATCGGTGGGACAGGACAATATTCCTGGTGGGCGAATCCCTCTGATTTGCCGCCAGGATTAAGTCTTGATACAGGGACAGGACAAATCTCTGGTTCACCTAATCGGGATGCTAGCAAGACTTATCCTTATACCTATCGCTTTACTGTACAGGTCACCGATTCAGGCTCTCCTCAGCAGTCAGATAACCAGAACCTTAGTATTACCGTCGAAGACCCGACAGTTCCTCCGCCTCCTCTTACCATCACCACGATATCACCACTTCCTCCAGGAACCCGAGGAAAGCTTTATGGTGCAACCCTGCAGGCCAGTGGCGGCGTCTGGCCTTACCTATGGACATTAGTTTCCGGTTCTCTCCCGCCCGGGCTGAGCTTGGACAGCGGTGGCTTTATCAGTGGAACGCCAGGAACCGAAGGTGCCTATAGCTTTAGAGTCAGGGTCACAGGTTCCGGATCTCCCGCCCAAACGGCCGAAAAAGATTTTAGCCTGACTATACAGGCTGCCACTGCCCCAACTTATATAATCTCCGGTACGGTGACCATTGGAGGAAGTGGAACGCCTCTCCCTGGCGTTTTGATGCGAGGACTGCCAGGGGCTCCTACAACAAACGCATCCGGTTTCTACTCTGACACCGTGCCTGAAGATTGGTCGGGGACTGTCACGCCGTTCAAGGCCGGATATTATTTCGTTCCTTCTGAAAGAACTTACAGCAATGTTACCTCAACTCAACTCAACCAGAACTATACCGTTAATCCTGTGGAGCTCTATCGCTTTGATTTTAGTTTCATAGGTGACCAGGCCGCGGGTGTTTCATTTCCTATAACCATAACCGCCAAGGATTCAACTGGAAAACCAGTTACAACTTACACCGATTCAAATACATTGAGTGATACGACAGGAACCATAAGTCCCACATCCACAGGTGCTTTCATAAACGGCGTCTGGACAGGTCAAGTGACCATATTGAAAGCAGCTCAGGGCATAAATATTAGAACATATGGCGGAGGCAAAACAGGCGAAAGCGACGCCTTTAATGTGGCTGTGGGTGCTGCCAGCTCGATAAGGATTGAAGATGCAGCTAACGGTACAGGTACAGAGGTGAATACCAAGACCATCGGCCCAGGGAATTATTTTACTGTCTACGCCATTGCAAGGGATATTGGAAACAATTTTGTAGATAATGTCGAGGTAAACTGGAGCCTGACCGATGTCACAGGCGGGATTGTTGATAGCGACCTGGTCCCTGCTGCAGACAATAAGAGTGCAACCTTTACGGGCCATGCCCCAGGCACAGCCAGGATACTCGCTCAGCATGGTTTGTTAGGCAGCGATACCACTGGGACCATCACAGTAACCGAGACTCAACAGGACGACTCATACGAAGATAACGACGATTTCGCTCATGCAGCAACGATCACCCTGGGGACTCACCCGGATCTTGTTCTTATGGATCCAGACTGGTTTAAGTTCTATGTCTCGGCCACAGATGCGGGGAAAATTCTCAAAGTTCATTTCAATGGATTATCTTATCCTAACCCAAGCGCCCGTCACGACCTGGATTTTGCCATACTCAACAGTTCGGGGAAACTGCTGAGCTATAACATCAGCGGTGGCGACGATGAAACAGCTTATATACCAGACATAACCGAAGGATGGTACTACATCGCCCATACCTATATAGAAACGGTCGGGATCATTTATTCGATGACGATTGAGGTCGGGGATTTCGGGCTCGGCTACATCGAAGGCAGGGTGACGAATGAGCGGGACCAGGGAATAGAGGGAGTCTATGTAGAACTCTACGGCGAGCCATTTAACTGGGACATAAGCCGGCCCCTCATCACTACAGATGCAAATGGATATTATAGGATCGGTTACACTCCTGGAAATTACACAGTGCGGTTTAATCTCCAGAATTTCTATCACAATGAATCCTTCGCTCCCGATGTCAATTACATTGGAAAAATCTACAACTCCAACGAAATTGTGACTCTCGTTGCAGGCTCTACCGTCACAGGAATAGATGCAAAGCTTGCCCCAGGAGGGGCGATCACAGGCCGGGTGACAGGCCCTGATGGGGATGGATTAAATATGGCTGGAGTTGATGTCTATGCGAGTGATACCACGCGTGTTTCTTTTGCCTGGACCAATGCCAATGGCTATTACACGGCTGACCGCATGCGCACAGGCAATTACAAAGTCCGGTTCCGCGCTCCATCGACCTATTCCAGGTATTACAGTAATAAGTGGTATGAGAACACTTATTTCTTCGAGGACGGGCTTCCTGTGCCTGTCCAGGTAGGCTCCATAACGCCCAACATAAATGTCCAGCTTGAGGATTGGGCAAACATCGAGGGATACATCGAAGGCACAGTGACTAACAGTTCTGGAATTCCCATCGAAGGAGTAACAGTCAGCGCCTACGATGTCGCAGGGATATCATTAACTATGGCCTCGGCAAGAACAGATCAAAACGGGCACTACCGCATCCCCCGCCTTCCTGCAGGTGATGTGAAAATATTCTTTAACGCTTCAGGGGCGACCGGAATTTATGCCTCTGAGTATTACACGGATAAGTACCTTATCAGCGAGGCGATACCTGTCTCGGTTCAGGCAAGACAGACAACTTACGGCATAGATGCCCAGCTTGCCGATGGAGGGAAGATCACCGGCCGGGTGACAAACGCCCAGGGAAATGCATATCAAGGCATAGGTGTGGTCTGTTTTAGTCTCGATAGCGACAGATACTACAGTGCGACCACAGACGTAAACGGGAATTATGTTCTCGCGGGTTTGCTTCCTGACGACTATAAAGTCCGCTTCCGGTCAGGCTCAGGGAATTATGCGGTTGAATGGTACGACGATAAAGGTTCTTTTTTTGATGGAGATCCCGTTTCAGTCGGAGTAGCTCAAACAGTATCGGGCATCGATGCCCAGCTTGCCGATAACGGAGGATTCATTTCTGGCAGGGTGATGGATGGCGGCACAGGGATAGAGGGCGTAATTGTTTGGGTTCGTGACAGCATAAAACAAGCCGTGATTTCTTCAAGCATAACAGCTGCTGACGGATCTTACACTGTTCCGCGTATACCAGACTGCCAAGCCAAGGTTTATTTCAATGCCGATGCGGGCTATCTCGGATTTGCTTCCGAATACTACGACGACAAGAGTGATCACACGCACGCAGATTCAGTTCAAGCCTTATTAGGACAGACAACGCCGGAAATAAACGCTGTTCTTGCCCCCATCTCCGCGCTCATCATTACAACCGCATCTCTTCCAAGCGGACAAATAGGAGTCCCCTACAGCACATCTCTGCAGGCTTCTGGCGGAAGAGCGTTCTATTACTGGAGTGTGATTCCCGGCGCCTTACCGAACGGGCTGGCTTTAAACGGCAAAGGCGAAATCACCGGAACGCCAACAGCTATGGGCACATTCAACTTCACAGTCCGTGTCACTGATTCAAGCGCTCCTCAACAATCGGATACTAAGTCATTTACTCAGTTTAACATTACAAGTGGTCCTTTGGATCATTTTGATATTGGCACCATTTCCAGCCCACAGACGGCAGGAACTCCCTTTGGCATAACAATCACTGCCAAGGATTTAGGCGGGAATATAGTTACAAGCTATACAGAGACTAATAGCCTAAGCGTCACTGCTGGCGCTATAAGTCCCGTATCCACAGGGGCTTTCATAAACGGTGTCTGGACAGGTCAAGTAACCATACTCAAATCGGCTCTGGGTGTAAAGATTAGGACATCTGGTGGAGGTAAGACGGGTGAGAGTAACGCCTTTAATATGGCTGTGGGTGTTTCCAGCTCGATAAGGATTGAAGATGCGGCTAACGGCACAGGTACAGAGGTCAATGATATGACCATCGGCCCAGGGTATTCTTTTACTGTCTATGCCATCGCAAGGGATATTGGAAATAATTTTGTAGATAATCTTCCTGTAACCTGGAGCTTAACCGGGGTGACAGGTGGGATTGTGAATAGCGATCTTGTACCTGCTGCAGACAATAAGAGTGCTACTTTTACCGGCCATGCCACAGGCACAGCCAAGATACGCGCTGACCATGTCCTCTTGGGCTATGATACCACAGGGATAATCACAGTAACCGAGACTGTCCTGGACGATATCTATGAAGAAAACGACGATTTTGCCCATGCTAAAGAGATCACACTAGGAACACACACAAATCTGGTTCTCAAGGACGAAGACTGGTTCAAGGTCAATGTTTCGGCCGCGGATGCGGGGAAAGTCTTAAAGGTTCATCTAAAGGGCGCATCTTATCCGGATCCAAACGGATATAAGGATTTGGATTTTATAATCGTCAACAGCTCGGGGAAAATGTTGAGCTACAATATCAGCGGTTCGGATGACGAAACTGCTTATATAACGAATCTCGCCGAAGGATCGTATTATATCGGCCAAAATTATATGAGCCAAGTTGGGACTGTTTATTCCATGACGGTCGAGATCGGGACCAACTTTGGCATCGGCTACATCGAAGGCAGGGTGACGAATGAGCTGGGACAGGGGATAGAGAATGTCTATATAGAGCTCTACCGTGAGCCCTTTGACTGGAACATCGGCCGGCCCCTCATCACCACAGACGCCAGCGGATATTACAAAGTCGGCTTCATTCCCGGCAACTACACGGTAAGGTTTAATCTCCAGAATTTCTATCACCGCGATCCCTGGGCTCCTGACGTCAATTACATCGGTAAACAGTATGCTGGAATTGTCACAATCGCTGCGGGCACGACGATTACAGAAATTAATGCAAAGCTTTTGCAAGGGGGGACTATCACAGGACGGATGACGGACCCTCAAGGGAATGGATTATTTAATGCGACAGTGCGCGTCTATGCCAGCGATAACACACTCGTTTCATCAGGCATAACCGGTGCAAATGGATATTACACGGCTGAGCGAATGCGCACAGGCAATTATAAAGTGCGCTTCCCCGCTAGGAGCAATTACAGCTATGAATGGTATGAGAACACCTATTCCTTCGAGGACGGGCTTCCTGTGCCTGTCCAGGCAGGCTCCACAACGCCCAACATCAATGCCCAGCTTGAGGATTGGGCAAACGTCGAGGGATACATCGAAGGCCGGGTAACAGACAGTTCTGGTAATCCCATTCCGGGAGTGTCTGTCACCGCTTTGGGTGGCGTAGGATATAATTTGTCTTCAGCGGGCACGGATTACAACGGAGCCTATCGCATCCGTTATCTCGCTCCAGGCCAGGCGAAAATATTCTTCAATGCTTCAAATGTGGCTGGGAATTATGTTGGGGAGTATTACCCGAACAAGTTTTTGATCGGAGAGGCGGTTCCTGTCTTGGTTGAGAAGGGAAAAACAACTTCCGGCATAGATGCCCAGCTTGATGCCGGGGGGACGATCACCGGCCGGGTGACAAATGCTCAAGGAAATGCGTATCCAAGCACACTTGTGATCTGTCTTGATATTGAGACCGATAGATATTATGCTTGGCTGACAGACGTGAACGGGAATTACACCCTCGCACATTTGCTTCCGGACGACTACAAAGTCCGCTTCAGCCCAAGAACAGGAAATTACGCAGTTGAATGGTACAACGACAAGAGCTCTTTTGCCGAAGGGGGTATCGTTTCGGTTGGGGCGAGCCAAACTGTATCGGGCATTAATGCCCAGCTTGCCGATAGCGGAGGATTCATTTCTGGCAGGGTGACCATCGATGGAATCACTGGCATAGAGGGCGTAAACGTTTGGGTTCGTGACAGCATAATAAAACAAGCGGTGATTTCTTCGAGTGTAACGGCTGCCGACGGATCTTATATTGTTCCGCGTATACCAGACTGCCAAGCCAAGGTCTATTTCAATGCAGATTTGAACTATCTAAATTATCTTTCGGAATACTACGACGACAAGAGCTCATTCGATGATGCAACTTTAGTCACAGCCAGTTTGGGCCAGACAACGCAGGGAATTGACGCTGTCCTGGCTCCCATCCCCCCACTTACCATTACGACTGCATCTCTTCCAAACGGAGAAATGGGAGTCCCCTACAGCACATCTCTGCAGGCTTCAGGCGGAAGAGAGTTCTATTACTGGAGCGTAACCTCCGGCAATTTGCCCAACGGACTGACTTTAAACGGCAAGGGCGTGATCAGCGGAACGCCAACGGCCACTGACGAATTATACTTCAGAGTCCGTGTCACTGATTCCACTTCCCCCCAGCAAAAAAGCATGACTCAGGACTACTCCATCACCATCGGTACCTATACAGGCACGGGTTATCTTATATCAGGCACGGTCACCTTTAGCGGTGTCCCCCTTCCAGGAGTGGTGATGGATGGGTTGCCAGGCAACCCAACAACCAGCGCTCAAGGTGAGTATATCACTCCCGCCCCCCTTGGGTGGTCAGGAGTAGTGAGGCCAGCAAAGACAGGATATTTCTTCCTTCCTTCAACCAGAAATTATACCAGCGTCAATTCTCACCAGCCGGGTCAAAACTTCACGGCTTACGAGCAGACTCTGAATATCACAACCGATTGGTTGCTAAACGCGGTTGAAGGATTCCCCTATAATCAAACACTGGAAGCCGAAGGCGGAACAGGGCCCTATACCTGGAGTCTAGTTTATGGGCCGCTGCCCTTTGGATTGACACTGGACAGCAGCGGAGTCATCAGCGGCACGCCCACTCATCCAGATAGTTATAACTTTACTGTCGGGGTCACTGACTTGAGTTCTCCTGGACCTCAAGTCGTGGAGAAAGGATTCAAAATTACCGTTTGGGGAAAAGGATTGGTGTCTGAAGCTCCGATCCTCTACTGGAAGTTCAATGAACAGGGCGGAACCACTGCCTATGACTCTTCAGGGAAAGGAGTCAACGGCACTCTAAACCAGAATGCAGCTCATACGTCCGTTTCTTTAGAAGGAAATGCCGTCCAAACCTATGGAAAAGGCTGGATCCGCGCTGAGACGGGGGGATACTCATTTCACTTTGCCGACGAAGCTACCCTCACAGCTTACATAAGAATTGCCGATCTTTCTCAGAATAGGTTCATCTGGAAACTCCGATATGACCATCCAGTCTATAATTGGCCTAATTCGATTGAGATCTACTTGGAAATTCTCGGGAATATGCTCACCTTACATACAAGTAACAAACTGAAAGATGTCAATTCTCCTGATTATTCGATAGGTGTTGATTTGTCGAAGCCTGCTAACGGGTTCAATTTGAATCAGTACAATCAGATAGCTGTGACAATTAAAGACGACGCATACAAAATCTTCATCAACGGAAACGAAAAGGCTTCCTTCCAGGGAGCTTTGTTTGAAGTCAACGACTGGATGGGGTGTTTCTGGGTCATGGGAGCCGAATCGGCAAATTATTTCTTAGAAGGGCAAATCGATGAAGTCGCAGTTTTTAACAAAATTCTCAGTCCGCAGGAAGTTAATGAATACAATTCTGCTGGTCCAATGCATCTCATCTCCGGATCAATTCGCCTCAATGGTTCGCCTCTGCAGTGGGTGACGATGCAGGGGCTGCCCGGTAATCCCTCAACGAACAAAAACGGCCAATACATCACCCCAGTCCTCCCCGGCTGGTCGGGAACAGTGACTCCAAGCTTGGGCGGATATGCGTTCGAGCCCATCAGCAGAACCTATACGAACGTGTTGTCTCCAATCGCTGGCGAGGACTATGCTGCCTTCAGGGGCGGGTCTCTCCAGATAACCACGAGCGGGCTCCCTGTTGGACCGAAGAATTCCCCCTACAGCGCAACGCTCCAGGCGGCCAATGGAGTTATGCCCTATTCCTGGAGTATCATTTCAGGCTCGCTGCCCACGGGTTTGACGCTGAGCACCAGCGGCGAGATCAGCGGAACACCCACAGAGGCAGGGGACTTCCCCTTAACCATCCGGGTCATCGACTCCAATTCTCCCAAACAATTCGCCATCCAGAACTTCATTCTCAACATCGCCGCCGCCCATCAGGGTTTCTGGACCACGACCTATCCTTTTGGCGGAAACATACACTCAGAAGGTCTGGCTATTGACCCCGCTGATTCAAATGTGATCTATGCCACAGCAGAAAATAGAGGAATTTTTAAAAGCACTGACGCCGGATCGAGCTGGACCAACCTCATCGATGAGCCCAACTGGCCGTTTGGGGAAACAAATTACCAAATTTTCACGGCTCACCGGAGCTCAGGGAATTTCTATACGTCGACTGGCGGAAGAATATACATGAGCTCAGACAGAGGCCTCAATTGGAAACAGATTTACGCAAGGGATTCCTGGGATATCCGGACTTTGACCATTGATCCCACATCTCCCGACATTATATATGTAGGAACTAGGCTAGGAGGGATTTTCAAGACAACCGACGGCGGCACAAATTGGTCTGCTTCCAGCTCAGGCCTTCCCTCTGATGAAATAAGAACCATTGCCGTTGCTACGAACACCCCATCAACGGTGTATGCGGGGACAACCAACAATGGAATATTCAAGAGCTCTGATAGTGGAGCGAACTGGGTTGCTTCTAACAACAACATTAACCTCATGAGGGTCGAAGACATCGTGCTGAATCCTAATAATACAAATATTATCTATGTCGCAGCCTCGGATTCTGTAAGTGGTGAAGGAATTTTTAAGAGCACTGATGGCGGGGGAAGTTGGATAAAACTTGTAAACGCCCGCGTCAACTGGCAGCCGGGGAACTATATTGCCATCGACCCCACCAATACAGATATTGTTTACGTTGCCTCATATCGATCCGTCTACAAATCGACTAATGGAGGAAACAGCTGGACAGAATATTCAGTTTCATCCAACTGGATCAACTCAATTATCATCGACCCGACACATCCTCAGACACTCTACGCAGGGATAAACGGCGAAGGAGTCTTAAAAAGTGAAAATGGCGGGGAAAGCTGGACCCAAGTTAACAACGGCATCAGGGCCCTCAGCTCTCCCGACGTGGGCCACTGTCTCGAGTTCGATGAATCTAATCCAGACTACATCTACGCTGGGACCTTAGGCGGCGGTTACAGAAGTTTGGACAAAGGTGAAACTTGGGAAAAGATGGACTTTCCACAAGGGAGTATGACAGCCATCCTGACCCATCCGGACAAAGAGGGAACGGTGTACGCCGTCTATAACAGCTTCTGGATAAGTACAAGCAATGGAAGTAGCGGCTCATGGATGGATCCGACTGTTCCCCAGTTCTGTTGTGTACCTCGCATGGACCTTGGAATCGCCTCTGATAATCCGGATATCCTCTATTTCGCAGCGAAACATTCTAATAATCCGCAGGCTGGTGTTTATAGGTCCGATAATGGGGGAGTAACTTGGACTCTGAAGAATTACGGATTGACTCATAAAGATGTCCGTGCTATCGCTGTTCATCCAACAAACCACCAAGTGGTGTTCGCGGGCACGGAATGGGAGTGGCCTCTTGACCCCGACAAGGACTATGGCCTCTATAAGACGATTGACGGTGGAGAAAATTGGAACCACATCTCCTGTGGACTGCCCAGCGCCATGTACATCCATCAAATCCTAATCTACCCCGGTGATCCAAATACCATGTACCTCACCGGAGGGGGAGAGGGATTCTGCGGCCTTTTCAAGAGCAAGGACGGAGGCGAATGCTGGGAGCGTGTCTCCAACAACTGTGCATGGTCTATCGCTATCGCACCCGACAATCCTAACCTCCTCTACATCGGTCATTCGGAAGGTTTTTACGTCTCACTGAACGGAGGCAGTTCCTGGATGGAGTTCAACGATGGACTTCCGCGCAATCCTCAGGTTAGCTCTATCCACCTGGATCCCACCGATCCTTTCCATGTCTTTATCGCGACTGCAGCCGGTGTTTACGAGGCCACTTTCTCGTTCGATTTCACCATCACAACCGCATCCCTCCCCACAGGAATTGTGAACGAACCCTACAGCGCTACCCTTGAGGCCTTTGGTGGAACGACCCCTTATTCATGGCAAATCATCTCGGGCTCTCTCCCGAACGGACTCGGTTTGAATCAAGCCACTGGCCAGATCAGCGGAACGACGACAACTCGCGGGTCTTTTAATTTTACCGTAAAAGTTACAGATAAGGGAGGACAAGCCTTCACCAAAAACATGAACATAACCGTTTTCAATGTTTACGTCTTGAACGTGGCGGCAAATCCTTTAGTAGGCGGCAGTGTGAGTAAGAATCCGGATAAGCCGAGATACATCGAAGGGGAAATGGTCAACGTATCTGTCACCACGAACGCCGGTTTCGTATTCACAGGCTGGAGCGGGGACGCTACAGGAAGGTCTTCTCTCGTCCATGTCCAGATGACTAGAAACAAGAATATCACAGCCAACTTCGCTCTTATAGCCGATCTTCCCGACTATTACGTTCAGCCTGCTAGTTTTCCTAGCGCAGCCCGCGCCGGAGAGGTCATCGGCGGTTCGGTCAGCGTGACGGTCAGAAATCAGGGAGCCAATGACCCATACACGGGTGATATTTCTGTCGGTCTTTATCTCTCCTCCGATCCAGTGATCACGACGAGCGACATCCTCCTCTGGAAAGGAAGGTCGTCCATCAAGGCTCTGACTTCAGGATCACCAATTGGCGTCACTATTGATCCTAACTTACAGATCCCAACGACTGTCTTGGCAGGAAGCTACTACATCGGCGTTCTCGTGGATGAGTCCGATGTGATCGCCGAAAGCGATGAGAGCAATAACTCTGCAACTCAGGCAATCAATATTTCCACCACTGGAGATGGCACCTTCGAAACCGTTGGAATGTGGCCGGCTGGATCGAGCTATGGCTTGGCCGTTGACGAAGCCAGAAAACTCATGTTCGTCGGAAACGGCCCGCTGTTCCAGGTCGTGGACATTTCCGATCCAGCTAACCCCCGGAAAAAAAGTGAACTGTATTTATCCCCTTCGCTCGCGGCCGTTATAGTCCTCTCCGGCAATTACGCTTACTGCGCTGATGGAGCGGAAGGGCTGGTCATCGTCGATACTTCCGATCCTTATCACCCCACTCGAGTGGGGACTTGCAGCACAATGCAATCATATGCCAGGAGTGTAGACATTTCAGGTAGCTATGCTTACGTGACGGACTATCACTATGGATTGAGGGTAATTAATATCTCAGATCCAACGAATCCGAATGAAGTTGCCTCTTTGCCTTTGCCCGACCTTACCCGTGAAGTAAAAATCTTTGGAAATTATGCCTACGTCTTGAACAGAGTTCATTTGGGAAGAGCAGGGACGCCAGCCTTGAGGATAATCGATATCACCCAGCCTACCGATCCTAAAATAATGTGCACGTATGAATTTAAATACGGAGTCCAAATTCCGGCCATGGACGCTTCTGGCCGATACTTGTATGTGCCGACCGCCACCGCCGGAGGAGGATTGAGGGTGCTCGATGTCTCCGATAAAACAGCTCCTTCTGAAGTGGCACATTATGAGGGAGCGCTTTCTCCGTCAAAGGTCATTATTAAGGGAAAATACGCCTACCTGGATGACAACAACCAATACAAACTCGTGATCCTCAATATCTCCGACGTACACAACATAACTGAAGTCTCCTCCTACCGGTTTAATAAACAACTTTCTTTTTATGGGTTTGAGGTTGTCGGAAACTTGTGGATTGTCAATGCCTGGTACGACTCCTTGCGAATAGTGGATTTCTCAAACCTGAATGCACCGGTCGAAAAGGGTTCTTATGATATTGTGGGATTGCTCAATTATGCGGATGTTGCGAATGGGCATGCCTATGTAGCGAATTCAACATCCACCAGAAATAGACTGAAAGTTCTGGATATGTCAGGCCTCCCCGGGATCACAGAGACAGCAACATTTTATACTCCCTACCCTATTTATGACGTAGTTACTTCAGGGAATCATGCCTACCTTCCGGCTTACGATAGGGGCTTGAGAGTGATCGACATCTCCAATCCCTCAACTCCAGTCGAAGTGGGTGCGAATGAGGAGATCCATGAGGCTCGAGATGTTGTTGTTTCCGGAAAATATGCCTATGTCGCTGATGGAACATCTGGTTTGAGAATCCTAGACATTTCAACCCCCTCGAACCCTGTTCTGGTGAGCACATTGAATATTAATAGAAATGTCCTTCAGGTCGCACTATCCGGAAATTATGTCTACCTTGCTGCCAATTGGGGCGGTCTGAGGATCATCGATGTTTCTGACCCGCTGAATCCTTGGCAAGTCGGTTTCTATCAATTCAACAGCCCAGCCAAAAACGTGAGTGTCGCGGGAGGCTATGCTTATGTCATTGATAATTATCTCCTTCTCCGGATTGTTGACGTATCAAACCCCAAGAATCCCTTTGAAGTTTCCACGTTTAACCTTTATTACACATATGGAGACATAGGCATTTCAGGACATTTCCTCATTGTGCCCGACTGGCTTTACGGAGTCAGGATTATCAATGTTTCGAACCCTGCCAGCCCCACAGAGGTAGACGTGTTAAGGGAGTTTTTTACTTCGGAAGAAATTTTCGTACGCGAAAACTATATTTATGTTGTCAACAGGGACACAGGTTTTTATGTGCTCGAATTCCGGCTTCTCAGCCCGTGAGATTTAGCTGATTCCTGGTCCCTTGTCAACAAGAGTGGAGGTATCTGAAAATTTTGCTTGACATCTAAATCTGTTTTGTAGTAATTAATCTGCACCTTTCGGGGAAGGAAGGACTTTGACAAAAAAGCCAAGGCAAGCAGTAAATAAAACAAAAAAAAGAGCACAGCTATTAATAGCAAAAGATATTCTACATATTCAATCCGATATTAAGTTCTTTTTTCAATCCTTCCAAGACATCTTAATTCCTCGGGAAGTGCACCACTTTCCCAAGGAAATTAACCCAAAAGTCTAAAACATTTTTTAAAAGGGGGTAACATGTCAAAACGTCATTTATTTTTCATTTTGTTCATTGCTATCGCATTTCTGATAGCATCAGGAGTTCCAACAAATTCTCTAAACTCTGGTCAAGCCAGCAATTCGGATTTCAGCCTGAGCGCTGGCCGAAACGTCAACATGGTTTCGGGCGACAAATTACCTGGTGGCGATCCTTGGCTTCAGCGACAGAACGAGCCTTCAATCGCAGTCTCAAGCCGCAACCCACTCCATTTGCTCGCCGGCGCTAACGACTATCGGACCGTCGATATGCCCATTTCTGAAGGCGACTTGCCGGGAAAAACTCCAACGGCCATGGTCGGCGATGCGTGGCTGGGTGTATTCAAATCTTACGATGGCGGCGAATCCTGGGCCAGCACTATGCTTCCCGGGTTTCCGCAAGATCCGAATGTCAATCCTCTCAAAAATTATCGAACAGCCGCTGATCCTGTTGTCCGATCTGGACCTAACGGGCTTTTTTATTATAGCGGCATCGCTTTTAACCGTGACACTAACTTAGGTGTCGTTTTCGTGGCTCGGTTTATAGATAATAATGACAAAGAGGGCGGGGATACGATCCAGTACATTGACACAAAGATCATTGCAAGTGGAACCGCAACTAAGTTTTTAGATAAACCCTGGTTTGCTGTCGACCAGCCAAGAATTCCTTTTGGCTATGTTACCATCGCTGGTCAAAAAATCCCTCGCCATAATGTTTACATTGCTTACAGCGCATTCTCAGGGCAAGGCGCCGCGTTGGTAGGGGATATAATGTTCGCCCGTTCAAATGACTGTGGCACTACCTGGGGTACTCCCCTAAAAATAAGCACAGCTAACTGCGCAAATCAAGGAGCCACTATAGCTATTAAGCCAGTCATAGGTGAAGTGCTCGTTGCCTGGCGACAGTTTGCCAATACTAATAAAAAATCAAAATCCCCGGATGCTATTTTTGTAGCCCATTCTCTTAGCCGTGGCCTGAATTTTCAGAGTCCAGTTAAAGTCGCTAATGTGCCTCCCTTTGATCAGCCCACTACCGACGAAACGCAGTCGCTCCCGGGAACAGGGCTAGGTTTTGCCTTTCGCACCAACAGCTATCCTGCGATCAGATCACTGTAGATAAAAGCGGGCATGTTTATCTGGCCTGGTCGCAGCGTGAGGTGGGACCATCCGGAGATGCGCGAATTATGCTTTCAAGCTCATATTTGGGCTACAATTGGACAACGCCCCAGCCAGTGGCAAATTTGGATGAAAACGGGCTTCCTTTTCTTGGGCACCAAATCATGCCCTCATTGTCCTTCGCTGCCGGTAAACTGATATTGGTTTGGTACGACCAACGGCATGACGTATCCGGAGCTCAATATGGTTTTAACAACTGGATTCTCGACGACAGGCCCCTTCGTCATACCATGGATGTCTGGGCTGCGGAAGCGGATACAGATGCGTACCCGAACCTTGTATGGAATTTTAGCCAGGTTTCCCGATATCTCTACAGTGTATTGAGAGACGAAAGTGGCGATATAGTCTTTAGGGACGGAAAACCGATAATCTTTCCGGTCCAGTTCAATTGTGTGAATTACCCACTGTTTAAAGGAGGACATAATCCCTTCGATGGTGATTATATTGATGTCGCTTCATCTCCCACGTTTAGGTTGGATAAGTGGAGAAATTGGTGTTTCAACACAGAGAGCTCCGATTCGCCAGTGTTTCATGTCGCCTGGACGGATAACCGGGATGTGCGACCTCCCTTACCTCCTAATTATGACTGGACTCAATACACACCGCCCAATTACTCCAACTCAAATTTTGATACTCCAGGTAGGACCGAGTGCAGCCCACTCGGAAGTGGAAATGAACCAGGAATGCGGAACCAGAATATTTATACCTCCCGCATCACCTGGGGAATCGAGGCCGGTTCTCCCACCAATGACAAGCCGCTCGACCTGGATGTTGGCCGTGCTTTTGTTGTTTTTGTAAAAAATAATACGGGATCTTTGAGAAGTTACAGGCTCACGATTGCCAATCAACCGACTGGTGGACAGGCCTCGTTTCTGCAGTTTGAATTTCTCACCACCTTGGATGTTAACATCGCTCCTTTTTCCACCATAACACGTCCTGTATTTATCAGTTCATCTGATCCGAATGCTTCGGTGACTATAAACATTGATGAGATTGACACGTCTGGGAATGTCATCACGGGGGGCCTTAAAAGCTCTATTTTAATAAACGGCGATCCGACGAATCCCAATGTGCCTACAGATACAGAGACGCATAACCCGAATATCGTCAATCAGGCTAATCCGAATATTGTCAATTGGTATGTCAATCCCAATATTGTAAATCCCAATATCGTTAATCCAAATATCGTCAACCCAAATATCGTCAACCCCAATATTGTTAACCCGAATATCGTCAATCCTAACATTGTCAACCCCAACATAGTGAACCCTAACATTGTCAATCCGAATATCGTAAACCCGAATATCGTGAATCACGACGTCCCGAACCCGAATATCGTCAACCCTAATATCGTCAACCCTAATATCGTTAACCCCAACATCGTCAATGCCGCTCTTGAGGATATAACAATTACAGATGTCGAATGGACAGTAAAGAATGACGGTAATGCTACTACTTCTTTCACCTTAAAAGCCCTGGCCAAGAAATCTCCTCCACCGGGAGTATACGCTCAGCTTCTCGTTTACAGAGTCCATTACACACCTGCTGTTGCCGGAGCTGAACTTAGTTCTGCCGAAGGCATAAGCGCTTGTGAATTGAAACAAGAACCCCACCATGAACTCGTTCTAAATGTCGTCAACCCCAACATCGTCAACCCGAATATTGTCAACCCCAACATCGTTAACCCCAACATCGTCAACTCAAGCATTGAGAATGCCACCTTCTCTGTAGGTCCAGGAGAAGAAGTCATCGTCGACTTGCGCGTCCTCGATACCGGCGTCTCCCTAGGCGCAGGCGCAACAACCTTCAAAGCTTTATCCTCTAAACCCTCTATCCAAGCCTTCAGCGTCGACGATTTCATAGACTCTCTCGGATTTGCCGTAACCTCCCAAGCGGTCAACTCAGAAGATGCCGCTCAAGGAATTCAAACACCTCCTGCAGCTGCAACAACGCTGGTAATCGGCACATCCTCTCTTCCCGACGGAGTGGTTGGGGTAGATTATAATGCCACTCTGAACGCTTACGGAGGAACTGCACTTTATAATTGGTCATTTGAATCTGGTGAACTTCCCCCTGGATTGAGCCTCAGCGGTGGAGGTTTGATTAGCGGAACGCCTACGACGGCTGGCACTTATCATTTTATTGTCCGAGTGGATGACTCGAGTGGCCAGTTTGATACCCAGCAATACAGCATTATCATAAATCCGACTTCATCTCCGCAGCCTCTCCAAATAACGACAATCTCGCTCCCCAACGGAGTTCAAGGGTATTGGTATGGGGCCACACTTGAAGCCACAGGTGGAGTCTACCCTCGCACGTGGAGTTTAGCGAGCGGTTCACTTCCGCCAGGCCTAGGCCTTGACAGCGGTGGCGTGATCAGTGGAACTCCAACCGCTACAGATACTTTCTCCTTTACTGTACGTGTTACGGACAAAAATGGGACTACTGCCACTCAATTGCTGAGTATAACAATCGCTGCCCATACTACTACTTATTACACCATCTCAGGCACAGTTTATGACGAACAAGGAAATCCTCTAAGCGGCGTTGTGACGCGCGGCTTACCCAATACACCAACAACTGGTGAGGACGGCACTTACCAGGACAAAGTCCCGGCAGGCTGGTCAGGAACAGTAATCCCCTTCAAGGCCGGTTACTCTTTTGACCCTCCCAGCAGGACTTACTATCCCATTGCTGAAAATCAGACAGGGCAAATCTATAATAAGCCCATAAGTGTATATACTATTACCGTAAGTGCCAGTCCTGCAGTAGGCGGCACTGTTGATGGGGGTGATACCTACACCCATGGCACAGAGGTCACCGTCACAGCTACTCCTGCTGAAGGGTACAAATTTGTCAACTGGACGGAAAACGAGACCGTGGTAAGTGGGGCAGCCAGCTACACCTTTACTGCTGAAAGCAACCGTAACTTAGTAGCCAACTTCCAGTTGTCTATACCA
>Ga0315296_10001433_pt1 | contig 20854 bp, 17 predicted proteins | sample YL17G14_18_MG_FD_203921 | JGI IMG/M metagenome (GOLD analysis project Ga0315296, IMG submission 203921) | Sediment microbial communities from Yellowstone Lake, YNP, Wyoming, USA - YL17G14_18 | ecosystem: Environmental > Aquatic > Freshwater > Lake > Sediment | place: USA: Wyoming | collected...
CAACCATATCACACATCGCCCGAGAGAAGGCAGGCATCATCAAGCCCGGCATCCACGTCATCTGCGCCCCCCAGCGCCGCGACGCCTTCCGCGAAATCGTGCGCGTCTCCCGCGAGCGCGGCGCTCCCCTCTATTGCCTCGCACCTCTCGCACCTGTAGCCGCAGGCTTTAGCCTGCGCGATTGGCACACCGTGGCACAGGTTTCCAACCTGTGCCCCTCCCACCCATCCTGTAGCAACGTAGGGCAGTCCGCCAGCCCGCCCGCTGGCGGACGGATTGCCTCCTGCCCCATATCTGCGCCCACACAACAATTCTACTTCACGGGCCTGGACGGCAGAACGCGCTCATTTCGCATCCCCCTACTCGGCAGCCCCCAGATCATCAACGCCTCCCTCGCCTGCGCGGGCGCGCAACTGCTGGGTATTCGCGCAGCGGCAATCAGGCAAGGGCTTGCCGCGGCTCGTTGGCCAGGGAGGTTCCACATGATCCCCGACGACCCGACCTGTGGTGAGCGAAGTCGAACCACCATCGTCCTCGACTGCGCTCACGATGGCATCTCCGCCATTGCTCTGGCCCGCGACATCCGCGCGACCTTTCCGGGGCGTGACGTCATCCTCGTCTTGGGCATCTCCCGCGACAAGGACGCCGGGGCAGTTGTCGGGCCCCTGTGCCGCATCGCGAAACACGTGATCGCAACGGCGGCGAATCTTCCTCGCGCCCTTGACCCCGCCGACCTAGCGCGCCTCATCCAACCCATTCGCCCCGTCGAACCAATTGCCCCGGTTTCCAGGGCACTGCATCGCGCCATCTCGCTGGCACCCGTCTCCTCCCCCCTGACGGGGGAGCCTGTAGGGCGGGGGCTCCGCCCCCCGCCGTCATCGCAGCGTAGCCGCAGGCTTCAGCCTGCGCGAAATTGCGCTGTCATCCTCGTCACCGGCTCCGTTTACGTGGTCGGCGAGGCCATGGGCGCCCTGCACATCAACCCCTGCGACCTGGCCCTGTAGGGCGGCCTGAATCTTGTGTGGCACAGCCGCCCTCGGCTGTGTCCCCCTGCTCACTAGCCCGTGCTGTTGCTGCCACCTGTGCACTGCAGGGAGGGATGCAGTAGCATGTGCCGAATCTCCACACCATGAGCGCGAAGAAACCGATCAGGATCGGCGTTCTCGCCTCCGGCGGCGGCAGCAACCTGCAGGCGATCATCGTCAACTGCGCGGCAGGCAAGATCAATGCCCAGGTGGTCGTCGTCATCAGCAGCATCGCCGATGCCTATGCCCTCGAACGCGCAAAGAAGGCCGGCATTCCCGCGTTCTTCGTGAACCGCAAGGACTTCCCCGACAAGAGCGCGTTCAATCGCGCAATCGCAGGGATCCTCCGCGAACACCACGTTGACCTGGTAGCCCTCGCAGGATACCTGCGCATGTTGGGGCCGGAGATTCTGGAGCCTTATCGCAACCGCATCATGAACATCCACCCCGCTCTGCTGCCCTCTTTCGGCGGCAAGGGATTCCACGGCCCGGCGGTCCACGAAGCAGTCATCGAGTCGGGCGAAAAAGTCTCGGGCTGCACGGTGCACTTCGTGGACGAGACCTATGACACCGGGCCGATCATCCTTCAGAAAATGGTGCCGGTGCTCGACGATGACACGCCGGAGACGCTCGCCGCGCGCGTGCTCGAACAGGAGCACATTGCCTATCCAGAGGCCATCGGCCTGTTCGCCGAAGGCCGCCTGAAAATCGTCGGCCGCCGGGTGGTTATTTCTTCTTGAGCCAGGGCATCATGGCGCGCAGTTCCGCGCCCACCTTCTCGATCAGGTGCCGCGAATCGCGGCGCCACAGCGCATTCCACACTGGCCGGTTGGCCTGGTTCTCCACTATCCACTCGCGCGCAAAGGTCCCGTCCTGCACCTCCGCCAGCAACTGCCGCATCGCCTGCCGCGCCTTCTCGGTTATCACCCGCCGCCCGCGCGTCATGTCGCCGTAGGCAGCAGTGTTGCTCACGCGCTGCCTCATGCCCATGATGCCTTCCTCGTGGATCAGGTCCACGATCAATTTCAGTTCGTGGCACACCTCGTAATACGCGATCTCCGGCTGGTAACCCGCCTCGATCAGAACATCAAACCCTGCCCGTATAAGTTCGGAGACGCCCCCGCACAGGACCGCCTGCTCGCCGAAAAGGTCGGTCTCCGTTTCCTCCTTGAAAGTAGTCTCGATCACACCCGCCCTCGTTGCGCCGATGCCCTTCGCATATGCCAGCGCCACTTGCTTCGCCTTGCCGCTTGCGTCCTGGTGCACCGCCACCAGCGCCGGAACCCCGCGCCCCTGCTCGTAAAGCGCCCGCACCATGCTGCCCGGCCCTTTGGGCGCGATCATGAACACGTCAACATCAGCAGGCGGCACGATCTGGTTGTAGTGGATGTTGAACCCGTGCGCGAAACCCAAGGCCTTGCCCGCCTTCATGTGCTGGGCAACGTCGCGCCGGTAGATCCCGCCCTGCACATGATCCTGGGTGAGGATCTGGATCACCTGGCCTTCCCTCGCCGCATCCTGAGCGCTCGCCGGCTTGAACCCATCCGCGATCGCCTGGTCGTAGTTTTTCGTGCCCTGGAGTTCCGCCACGAGCACGTCCAGCCCGCTGTCGCGCAGGTTGAGCGCGTGCGGCCGCCCCTGGATCCCATAGCCGATGATCGCAACCTTCTTGCCCTTCAAAAGCCCAAGATCCGCGTCGTCGTCGTAGTAAATCTTCGCCATCTCAAGTCTCCTTGTGCATGCCGCCAAGCCGCTTCCACAACCGGCAGCCGGCGAAACCGATCGCGAAGCCGCAAATCACGAAAACCACCAGGTTCAAAACCAGAGCAGCCGCGCTGTCCAACCCGAAGGCATCTTCCACCGCATTGTAAGCGCGCCACAGGGCCCATACCGCCGGCCCGAGCAACGCCACCGCAGCCCCGCGGAGGAAGTTGCGCATGAACGGCCTTCGGACAATGCCGACGACCATGCCGCCGGCCAGCCCCGCGAGAGCGATGAGGGCGCAGATCGCAAGCACAATCGTCTCGGCAGTCGCCGGCTGAACAAGTTCTCGCAGTTCTGAGGCCACCCTGCCCGCCCGTCTGTCCTCTGCGCGTCTGCCCCCTGCCGTCTGTCTTCTGCCCCCTATTTCTTGCCACGGCGGGAGATGATGACCAGGGCCACAATCCCGACAGCAATCAGCGCCAGCGCCACCGCAGGCGAGCCGACGTCAACCGCAGGCATGCGCGTGCGCAGCGCGCGCACCAGCCCCACCCCGCCGCGAGCCGCGAAAAGGTAGCCGAGAACGAGCCCGGCCACATAGATCACCAAGTCTCGCCCCAGACCACCTTTCATGCCAACTCCTCTCGTGTGGTGCCCCACGCGGCCCGCCGCGCGAGCGCATTATACTCTACCCGGCGCTGTGCACGCAAGTGTACCTGATCGCAGGCGCATGTTGAAGGTAAACCACGCCGCGCGGCCAATAGGCAGGATTGACTGCGCAGCCGCGAGGGCTGAATGGACGTTGTTCGAATCGCGATGATCGGCACCGGCCCCAATGCGCGCGACGGGCACATGGCGAACCTGTTGCAAATCCCCGCGGCGCGCATCGTGGGCCTGTGGAATAGGGGAGAAGAAAACCTGCGCGCCGCCAAGGCGATGGTTCCGGACGCCGCAACGTTTTCTTCCTGGCAGCAGGTTCTGGAAGCGAAGGACGTTGATGCGGTGATCATAACCCTGCCGCCAGAGTTCAACGCCGAGATCGTCTGCGCTGCGCTCTCGGCGGGCAAGGATGTGCTCTGCGAGAAGCCGCTCTCGAATACGCTTGAAGGATGTGCGGACATCCTGCAGGCGCAGCGAAAGTCCCGATGCGCGCTCCAGGTCGGCCTCCAGTTGTATTACTCGCAACTCTACCAGGCCCTCAAGGCGCGCATCAGCGCGGGCGCTGTCGGCGCTCCGCTAATGGCGTGGTTTCATTCCTTCAGCGGGGTGGACTGGGCCTTTCGCCCGGGAACCTGGGTCGCTGACCTTCAGCGCGGTGGCGGCGTTTTCAACACCTGGGGAGTGCACGCCTTCGTCTTGCTGAATGACATCGCCGCCTCGCAGCCAGCCTCCGTCTTCGCAGCAGCAAGCAACTACGCCCACGATCAGACCCCCGGGATCGCGGACGGGGCCTACGTTACCGTAAAATACCGCAGCGAGGCGATGGCCGCTCTCAGTTTCTGCAGGTTCCTTTCGCGCGCCAACTACTGGCTGATCGGAGCCGCGGGACAAGACGGGAAAATCGAAGTGGACTTCTTCGCCAGGACCTTGACTCAGTATCCTGGCGGCGCTGAACACCCCATCAGTCAACAGGTGCCCCCCAAGCGCGGCGCAGGCTTCGACGGAAACCTGGAACAATTGGAGACATTCGTCGAATCAGTGCGAACCGGCGCGCGGCCCGCGGTTGACGCCTCGGTGGGCTACTGGTGTACTGCAGTTGCGCTGGCAGCCCAGGCTTCGGCCGCCACCGGCCGCGCAGTGCACCTTGGGACTACAGCCGAATGAGCGAGTGCGCACAATGGCGCGGGCGCTGTGGAATAACCGGGGATGAGTTTAGCCTGACGACCCGCTGACGAAAACAGAGGTAGAGGTTATTAGAGTGGCACCGGTTTCGTTCCCCAGATCCAAGGAAATGCTGCCCGACTCGCCATTTGGGATGGGTATCTACTTCGGCAACAGGTATTCCCCCGAGGAGATGCACCGCGCTGCACAGTTGGCAATGGACGCTGGAGTCAAGTGGTCGCGCGAGGAAATCTCCTGGGCTCGCGTCGAGCCGCAGAAGGGGCAGTGGACCTGGGATGTTTACGACCAGGCTGTTGATACTGCAAGCGCGCACGGCATAGGTCTGTTCGGGCTGCTTGACTATTGGACGGACTGGACCCAGCCATACACGCAGCAGGGGATAGAAGATTTCTGCGAATACGCGCGCCGCACCGTTATTCGCTACCACGAGCGCATACACCATTGGCAGATCTGGAACGAGCCCAATATCAAGGGATTCTGGGACGGCACCCCGGAGCAATACGCCGAACTGCTCAAAGCCGCGGCGATGGCCTGCAAGCAGGCGGACCCCGCGTGCCGCGTGATAGGAATGTGCACCGCCGGCACCGACTTGAAATTCATCGAAACCGTGGCCGCCCAGGGCGGCCTGGAGAATGTGGACATCGTATCCGTTCATCCCTATCGCTATCCGCGCGGCCCGGAGGCATCCGACCTCATCGGCGACCTCAGGAACGCCTCGGGCCTGCTGCGCCGCCTCAAAGGCCCCCTGCCGCTGTGGGTCACCGAGATCGGCTATCCCACTCACCTCGGAGAGAACGGCTGCGACCCGACCCGGCAGGCTCAAATGCTCGTGCGCACCTACGTGCAATGCCTGGCATCGCGCGTGGTGGACAAGGTCTTCTGGTATGACTATCGAGATGACGGGGAAGACCCAAACTACAACGAGCACAATTTCGGCATCCTCAAGCGAGACCTCACACCCAAGCCGGCCTATACCGCTCTCTCTGTGATGACCGCCGCGCTCGAGGGGATGAGATTCTCGGGGCAGGTGGGCCTCCGCCGCGATGTCTTGGCCTATCGCTTTGAGACCCAGAACCGAACCAAGAAGTGCCTCGTCGGCTGGACGCTTTCCGGCCAGAGACCTGTGGACCTGCCTGCCAAAGGCATGGTAACTGCCCTCGACCTCGCGGGCCTCAGGCGGCTGCTGCGGCCCCACGAGGGCCGCATGGCCCTCACCCTCTCCGAAAGCCCCATCTTCCTCCTCGGCGACCTGTAGCCCCCAGACCCAGTGTGGCACAGGCACTCCTGCCTGTGCATCGCCATCAGCGGCGCTTGTTCCTCCCAGGTTCACACACGGTTGTTATAGGAACGCAGCCCTGCGGTGTCGAAAATCGGCCCAAGTGCGCGCGGGCAACTAGACCATGTCGTCCGACGACGGAATTACTGCAACCGACAGCAGGCCCCCAGGCCCGGCCGCTTGCCTTGCATCCCCCCTTCGGCGCTACGGGGCTGCCCTCATTGATCTGAGCGCCCTTCTCGCACTCGGCATCGTGGTGATGGCTGCATTGCTCTTCCTGGTGTCCCCAGAGTACGTGGCGAGCGCATTCAGCGGCATCGCAGCCTGCTATTCGCTCCTCTACCTGATCCTATTCTGGGCCAGAGGGCAGACTATCGGCAAGCACCTCTTCAACATCAAGGTGGTCGGACCTGATGGCAACCCACCAGGCCTGCGCAGGGCTGCGCTGCGATACGTGGGCTATGTCATCGCGTCAATTCCGTTCAAGATCGGCCTGTTAGCGATCTTGTGGGATCCGCTGCGAAGAGGCTGGCACGACCGGATCGCGGGAACCCTGGTCGTCAAGGCGGATGCGACCGAGGTCCCTGCGCTTGCCCCTGAGACGCAACCAATGAGCGCCGGGGAAAGCGCCCCCGGCGCGATTCGCTGGAGCGATCTGGCGATGCTTCCGGTTTTTGCCGTTGCCACGGCGCTGCTCACCTGGCCCGCGGCGGCAAGGCTTCCCGGCCAATTCCCCAGCGACGGCGGCGACGCCAACCTCTTCGTATGGAATCTCTGGTTGTTCAGGAAGGCGGTGCTCGACCCAAGCCTGAGCGTCTTCCACACGGACTACATTTTCTGGCCGCATGGCATCAGCACGAGGCTGCACAGTTTCTCCTTCTTCAACTGCGCGCTGGGGGTCCCGCTGCAGCGGGTCCTGTCCATCGAAACAACTTATTCATTGTTGATGCTGCTCGCCCTGTGCCTCACGGCGTTCGCTGCATACCTGGTCGGGAAATATGTAACCGGCAGCCGGGCTGGCGGCCTGCTGGCGGGGCTTTTCTTCGGCTTCTGCCCTTACATGGTCTGGCACGCCTATGGCCACCTCGACCTGGTCAGCAGCGAGTGGGCGGTGATCTACATCTTGCTGGTCGTCGTTCTGCTGAAGAAGGCCAGGGCGCGACATGCTCTCCTCGCAGGAGCATCCCTCGCGCTCGCCGGCCTTTGCGCCTGGTATCACCTGACCCACATGGCTGTCTTCACTGCTGCGTTTGTGATCGCCTGGCTGGTGGTGCATCCGAAGAGCATTGCCAGGCGCATCGCGCTGCTTGCAGTCGCCGGCGCAGTCTGCTTGGCGCTGCTGGCACCCCTGCTCATCCCGATGGTCCGCGAGTTCAGGTCGGGTGCCTATGAATATGAGAGGGCAACGGCGCGCGGGCGGGCGGCGCTGATCTCGCTCGACGCGGGTTCGCTGGTTGTGCCGCCTCCTTATCACCCTCTTTTCGGTCGCTGGACAAAGGACATCTACCTCGATCGCCTGCACCCTGGAACTGGGGTCGAGCAGGCAGCATATCTGGGCTGGAGCGTGGTTGCCCTGGCGTTGGTGGCTGTGTGGGATCGGAGACGAAGGCGCGCTCATCTGCCGTGGCTGGCGGCTGCCGTGGTTGCGATTTTCGTCTCGTTTGGGTTCAGGCTCTATGTGTTCAACTACCCCGGCCTTCCGTTCTGGCTGGCTCTCGCGGCCGGTGGGCCTCCTGGCGCGGGCATGGAGGCGCCCATCTTTCCGCATCTCGTCCAAAATGTTTCCCTGGGGCTGCTGGGAGGGGCTCCGGAAGCGATGCAGGGGGCGTTTGCTGTGGAAATGCCCTGGGGCTGGCTGTGGAAGATAGGCGGGCCGATGCGCCTGTCATCCGCTCCGTCGCGCTTCGCGCAGGTGGCGAACCTGTGCCTGGCGGTGTTGGCGGCGGTGGGGGCGCTGCACCTGGCAGCAAGAGCGGGGAGGAAGTGGGGCAAACGCGGCGCAGCGATGGCCCTGGCAGCAGCCGGGGTTGTGGTGATGCTCGAGTTTCTGATTGCGCCCAAGTTCCCGACTGAGCGCTCGGCGATGTACCCGTTCTACAGTCAGTTGGCGCGCGAGCGCGATTGCAAGGCGATCCTCGAAGTGCCCATCAAGAGGCTCGGCGACAGCCACAATCAGCGCGCCCAGACGATTCACGGCAAGCACCTCTATGTTGGATTCGTCAGCCGCATCCCCGACAATGCCTATGATTTCTTCGATGCGCACCCCCTGCTGTCGAAAGCGCTGATCGTCCCGCAGGGCGGCAAGCCGAGAGCGCCGCGCTCGTGGCTAGGCCTGGTGTTGCTGGGTGAACGCGCTTTCAGACCGGAAACGCTCTCCACCTACCGCGCTGACCTGCGCGCTCTTTCCGACACCGGCTGCTGCTACATCGTCATACACAAGGGATCAACCGAGGAACGCTCGCTCCGCCTGGCGCAGCGCCTCCTTGGCCACGAACTCAAACTCCCCATCGCCCTCGACGACCGCGAACTCCTCGTCTATCGAATCCCCCACCGGGCGAACTAGCCGCGGGCGACCAGCAGGATGCAGGCTGCGTCCCACAGGAGCCAGAGCAGGCCGAATACCATGAGGCCGATCTTCGCCGCTCGCCCCATCAACGCCGACAGGCCGACGGTGATCAAAACCGCGAGCGCCGGCCACGCGACGATCAGGTAGCGCCCGCCCTGGAGGGCGCGGAAGTCAACGAACAGCGTGTAACGCGCGATGCCGATGCAGACGAGAATCACCAGCGCCAGCATAAGCGCAACAGGCAGCACCTGGACTTGCACCGTCGGCCTGCGCTTGGCAGCGTCAATGAAGAAAAGCAATACGCCGACGATTGCGGCCACCGCGACCAGCCCGTTTCCTGCAACATAGGCAGCAAGGGGAATGTGCTTCTCGAGTTCCCACCACGGCCCCCAGAAGAATGCGAAACCCTGGCCTGCTGTGATGAAGAGCATGAAGATTGCAGCGCCCGGCTTTGACAGGGCATCGGACGTGCTGCGGAATATCGGTTCGACGTATGCATAGACAAACGGCGTCCCATGAAGAACCCAGTTCCGATACCACCACGCACATGCCGGGAGCAGGCCGACCGCGACAACAACTGCCGCCTGCAGGAGTCTCGATCTGAACCGCACACCCCCTCGCGCCAGCAAGATGGCTGCCGCCGCTACAGGCAACAGAGCAAGCGCGGACTCCTTGGTGGCGACGGCCGCTGCGATCCACAGGCCGATCTTCACCGGCCCCCACATGTCGCCGGGCTTCGAAATGCAGCGCAATATTGCAGCGAGCGCGCCGATGAAGAAAAGCACCGCCAGGCAGTCGTTATTCACCACTGCCATGATATACGTGAACATCGGCATGAAGGCCAGGATCGCCAGGCAGGCAAGCCGCAGGTGCGCTTGCTGAAAAACCAGGCACGCGAGACGCCACTGAAGCGCAAGCGCAGCCAGCCCGATTGCGATGGAAAGGAATCTCAGCACCCGGTATGCTCGCTCGTCATCGCGTACGCTGGCCGCGCGATACACCGCGGCAGCGACTGCGTAGTAGAGAGGAGGGTGCTGCCCCTGGTGGCTTACCGACTGGCCGGGAGCATAACGCTCGGGCTCGTGCGGTGTCGTCGGAAGCCTGGGGATTCGCCCGTCGAGCGCAAGCGATTGGACATAGACAAGGTGCGCCTGCTCGTCGGGTGCGGTGCTGAACTTCGCTGCGTAGGACTGCGCGATAGCCAGCGCGGCGAATGCGAGCGCGATGCCCGCCAGCCAGATATTCGCTCGGCCCGCGCTTGAGCGCACTTTCGATTCCTGCTTCGCTTCAGAGCGCCGAGAGCAACTTCTTCATGCGCTGGATGTATTGCTCCAGGATGTATTCCGGCGCGCCGATCTCAGTCCACAGTTCCGCCGATAGGTATCCCGTAAACCCCTCTGCTTTCAGCGCGCGAAGTTGATCCAGCATCGGCAGGTTGCCGTCGCCCGGCAAGGCCGCCTTGCGGTCCTTGTTGTCGTGGCAGTGGACATGGGCGATCTTGCCCGAAAGACAGCGCACGGTTTCATCTAGCGGCTCCCCCGCGTTGAATGGGTGCTGCACGTCCCAGTTCGCGCGAACGGCCGCGTGGTTCGCCTTGGCGATTACGCGCCCGACGCTCTTGCCGAGAGAGAAATCGTCGTGCGTTTCGAGGCAGATCGTGATCCCATGCTGCGCGGCGAAATCGGCGCCCGAGAGAATGTCTTCCGCGACGATGCCGATTGCATCGTCGAGCGAGAGGCCCTCGGACCTTCTGCCGCCGAAGACGCGGATGCGAGGAGCACCCAGGTCTGCAGCGAGTTGCAGTTCGCGCATCAGTTCATCGCGATTGGCCTGGCGCTTTGCTGGGTCGGCGGATGCGAAGTTGCACGATGTCGCGATGCACGCGATTTCAATCCCGCTGTCCTTGAAAGTGCGCTTCGCTTCAGCACGGGCCTGCGCCGACATGTCGGGTTCGATGCCGTGCTTGTGCTGCGCCAACACGCGCGGCTCCACGCCTTCATAGCCGTGCTTCTTGGCTGCAGCAAGCACTTGCTCGAGCGAATATTCGGGACAGGCAAAAGTCATGAAACTCAAGCGCATCCTCTCCTCCTCCTGGCGCATGGTTCGCTTTCAGGCGAGCGCCTCCTCTCTTGACACGGTGGTGGGGGCGACCGGCCCCTCGAAGAGGGACCCTGAATCCGCCGGCTGGCGGATGCTACCGGAGCGCGGCGGGCGTGGTGGTGTCTGTCGCTAGGGGGGCGGGGGAGTGAGGCCGGGCATAGGGCCCTTGCCTGGCAGACCGCCCTTGCCGGGCAGTCCGCCCTTGCCGGGTTGGCTCATCATGCCCTTCATCATCTCTTTCATTGCCGCTCCCATCATGGCGGCGCTCGTCTCAATCAGGTCAACTTTCCACTTCCCCTCTTCCCTGATGACGACAAAGGGCAACTCCATCTGGCTCTTGCCGCCGAGGGCGCGCGCGGCTTCCTTGGGCACCGGAAGCATCACGGGGACGGTCGCTTTGTCGCCCTGTATGGCCGCTTTGCCCACGACGTAGCCAGGCGTCTTCCCGGTTCGGGGCGGGAACATCTTCTCCAGGGACATTCTCAGCGACATAGCAGACATATGGCTCTTCATGGCGTTGATGTCCCGACGGTCGCTGGCATCCAGGAATCCCCTTACCGCCTTTTCCGGCGTGGCGCGCAGGAAGAAATACCACCCGCCGACCGCCGCGGCGACGACGACCAGAATCAGCACCAGCGCGGTCCACTTGCCTTTTGATGATCTCGCGGCCTTCGATTGGTTCATGATCATTCCCTTACCTCCCCTGTTCCCCGGTTGGGCCGTCTCTGGTCAGTTCCCCAGGGAGCGGTCTATGTCCTGCTGCTCGGAGGAGAATATCTGATGTGACGGGGAGGTTCTGCACGCGCGGCACCGGTTGGAAATCCGCTGGCTGGCGGATTCTACTGGGAGGGGCGGGGGCGGAGCCCCCGCCCTACAGGAGGCGGGCGGGTTTGAAACCCACCCCTACGAGGGGAAGGCGGATTGGAGTATGTCGCAGCCGGCGTCAACTTCTTCGCGCGTGATGCACAGCGGGGGCGAGATGCGCAAGATGTTGCCGTAGATGCCGATGGGCGCGATCATCAGCAGGCCCTTGCGCGCGCACTGATCAACGACCTGCTTGGCGAGGGCGGCATCGGGCTCTTTGGTCTTCTTGGACTTCACGAGTTCCAAGGCCCAGGCCAGACCAAGGCCGCGCGCATCGCCCGCGCATTCGAACTTATCGCACATTTGCTCGAGGCGCTCTCTCATGCGGGCGCCAACCTTGGCCGCGTTATCTACCAGGCGATCCTCTTCAAGGGCCTCGATGTTCGCAAGCGCGACGCGGCAGGAGAATGCATTGCCTCCGTGCGTGCTGGAAAGGCTTCCGGGCGGCAGCGTGTCGAGCACCCTCGACTCGCCGACGACGGCCGAGACGGGAACGCTCGACGAGATTCCCTTGCCGAGGCAGAGCAGGTCTGGCACGACGTCGTAGTGCTCGAAGCAGAACAGTTTTCCGGTGCGGCCGAATGACGCCTGAACCTCGTCGAGGATAAAGAGCGCGCCGCGCCTCTTGCAAAAGGCTGCAACTTTCTGCATCCATTCCTTGGGCGGAACGTATGACCCGGCAGCGCCCTGGTAGGATTCGGTGATCACTGCGGCGATGTCGCCCTCTGTGTGGCAGTCGGCGAACCATTCAAGGTAGTCGGCGCACCATACTCCGCACTGCGGGTAAGTCTTGTCGAAGACGCAGCGGTAGCAGTGGGCGAAGGGGGCGTGATAGACGCCGGGGAGGAAAGGCCCGAAACCCTTTGTGCCGGTCCCGCTGCGGCGCCCGCCGAGGGACAGGCCCCCGTATGTCCTGCCGTGGAACGCGCCCTCGAAGGCGATTATCTCCTTGCGGCCGGTGAAGTGGCGCGCGACCTTGATGGCGGCCTCGACCGCCTCACTGCCGGTGGAGATGATGAATGCGCGGTCGAGCGAGGGCGGCGTCAGTTCCACGAGTTTCTTCGCGAGCGCGGGGCGCCATTCGTTCACGAAGTCATAGCAGTTGATCACGCGGTCTGCTTGCTCCCGCACCGCGGCGACGACCTTGGGGTGGGAGTGGCCGATGTTCGCAACCAGCACCCCGGACGAGAAGTCAAGGAAGACGTTGCCGTCAACATCCTCGACATAGCAGCCGTAGGCTCGGCTCCAGACGACCGGGACCTGCTCGCTCATGCAGCGTGGCTCGTATCTTTGCGAGTCCTGAAGAAATCTTTTCGCCTTCGGTCCTGGCAGTTCGGTTTTGACTTTGATCATTGGTTCTCTCCGATATCTGGTTGTAGGGGAGCGCCTCTGCGGGCTCCTGGAGCGGGCGGCCACAGAGGGCCGCCCCTACGAACGCGGATCGAGTCTGTCGGGTTCATGAGATTCTTCGCTTCGCTCAGAATGACATGATTAGTGATCTTCGAAGTGGCGCATCGGCGCATCAGTCCAGGCGCGGGTACATGTTTTCGTCGAAGGAGACCCAGCGGCTGCCGTTGTCAATGCTGAGGCGGACCGCCTCGTTGACCGCCGTGCCGATCAGGGCCTGGCTGGGCAGCGGGCGGGTCTCCTCAAGTTTGCGAATCATCTCCTGCCTTCTGGCAAGCGCTTGCTTATCAGGCAAGCCTTCGGTCTCCTGTTCGATGCGACGGATGTCATCGAGGCCGAGGACGATGCTGTCGTAGCCGTAGCCGACCCACTGCACTTCGCCGGGCTCGTTCCAGTCGTCGTAGGGTTTGAAGAAGTTGGGGTTGTAGTGCTCGAAGCCGAACTCATCGGTAACGAAGTAGGTGTTGCGGTCCTTGTGGTTGCTGAAATATTCCCCCTTCGTGCCGCGCAGTTCGAGGCCCTGGTTGGCCCAGGCGGTGTCGCTGTCGGGGCTGACCCACGAGTTCTGGATGAAGAGAACCGAATCATCCTCCCATTCGATGGTCGCCTGAACCGCATCGAAGGCGTTCTTGCCGACCGAGGGCAGGAACTTCTTCTGCCCGAAGGCCACCACGCGCCGAGGTCTCAGCCCGGTGATGAAGTGATACGCGTCAACATAGTGGCAGCCCACATACTCGAAGGGCGACGATTTCTCGCACCAGTCCTTGAAGACTTCGAGGGCCATCGCCTTTTTCTCTTCGAGCCAGGCGTGCCCGTGCAGCATCTGTCCCAGGTGGCCCTTGCGGTAGCGATAGCGCGCCGCCCGCACCGCGCGGTCGTGGCGTTTGTGGTAATCGGTATAGACGTAGCGCCCCAGCGCGTTCGCCTTCTCCATTACCTGGTGCACTTCAGCCACCTTCAGGGTCAGCGGCTTCATGCACACGACGTGGCGGCCGTTGTCCAGCGCCTCCATGATGACTGGTGTGTGGAAATGGTCAGGGGTGGCGGCGATCACCACCCCCTTCGGCTCCAACTCCTTGATCGCGGTCTTGTAGAGTTCAGGGTCAATGGCATTCGGGTCCTTTGCAGGGTCGGGGTAGGGCCGGAATTCCTCCCTGGGGAAGACTTCCTGCAGGTGCTTGATCCTCCATGCCTCGAGAGCAGAGATCGAGATCGGCCCCACTTTTCCGAGGCGCCTCTCCTGAAAAACGGTGGGCAGTATAACCTCTTCGCTGATCATGCCGCCGCCCACGACCAGGACAGGCAGGCGGCCACCCCAGTTGCTCATCGTCTCACCTCCACGCTTCGTCTGTTGGATGTTCGACGCCGGAGTCCCGCCTTCCTACACGAGGGCTACTCTCGCGCAACAGGCTGCGGAGAAGGAGAACCGCGGTCAACGCGCGAAAAGCGTCGCTGAGAGAGCAGCCGCGAGGTCCACAGAACGCTGTGGAACCCGGATGTCGGCCTATGAAGGCAAAGCACTTCGCACGCATTGCCATACCCCTAATACTCGCGCTTCTGGTGGGCGCTGGCCTGTGGTACGGCCTGAAAAGCAATAACCAGGGCGCGAAGGGAACGATCGCGGGAAACGGCATCATCGAGGCGACCGAGGTTGATGTCAGCGCCAAGGTGGCGGGCAAAGTCCTTTTCCTCAAGGTCAGGGAGGGGGACAAAGTCAGGCGAGGACAACTCATCGCTACACTCGACAGCCAGGAACTCCAGGGCCAGGTCGAACAGGCGCGAGGGAACCTGGCGGCGGCGGAGGCCGCCCTGGCGGAACTGCTTGCGGGGACGCGGGCCGAGGATATCAGGCGCGCGCAGGCACAGCACGAAGCGGCTCTGAAGGCTCTTCAGCAGGTGCAGGCGCGGCGTGACCTGGTGCGTGCGGGGCCGCGCAAGGAGGACATCGAGCAACTGCGCGCGGCTCACGAGCAGGCCAAGGCCCAACTATCGCTGGTTCGGGAAGGGCCTCGAAAAGAGCAGATACAGCAACTTCGGGCTGCGCTGAAGCAGGCGGAGGCGAACCTGGCAGAGGCAGAGACGGAACTGCGCCGCGTGGAGGACCTTGAGTCGCAAGGCGCTGTCTCGCGCCAGCAATTGGACCAGGCGAGGACGCGGCGGGATGTCGCCCAGGCCCAGGTTGATGCGGCGCGGCAGCGGTTGACCGAGGCCGAGACCGGGGCGCGCCCGCAGGAGATCCGCCAGGCCGAAGCGCTGGTCAAGGGCGCAGCCCAGCGGCTCGCCGAGGCGGAGGCAGGGGCGCGGCCCGAAGAGATCCGAGAAGTAGAGGCGGCGCTGGCGCAGGCCAGGGCGCAGGTGCAGGCAGCGCGAGCGGCGCTGGATCTGGCCTTGGCAGGCCCGCGCAAGGAGACGATTGCTGCGGCGCGGTCGCGCGTCGAGCAGGCACGCGGTGCGCTCAAGACAGCATCGGCTTCGCTCGAACAGACTACAATCTTCTCGCCGGCGAACGCGGACGTTACGCTGCGCAATGTCGAGCCGGGCGAACTGGTTACGCCGGGCCTGCCGATAGTGCGCCTGGCGATGCTCGACAGAGTGTGGCTGAAGGTCTATGTCCCGGAGCAGGAGGTGGGCCTGGTGAAACTCGGCCAGCGAGCCGAGGTTACGACCGATGCGCGCCCCGACGAGCGCTATCGAGGGCGGGTGATCGAGATCGCGCAGGAGCCCGAGTTCACGCCCAAGAACGTGCAGACGAAAGAGGAGCGGGTCAAGTTGGTGTTCGGCGTGAAGGTGGAGATCGAGAACCCGAACCAGGAACTGAAGCCCGGCATGCCTGCAGATGCGGTGATATACGTCGGTCAACCCTAGTTGCGCGCTTGGCCCCTGCAACGCAAATGGAAGACACGTCCGCTGCAAAGAAAGGCCAGTATGCCATATTTGCGAAGGGGCTGCGCAAGACGTTCGGAGACGTGGCGGCTGTGGATGGGCTGGACCTGGCGGTCGAGAAGGGGGAGATTTTCGGGCTGGTGGGCCCCGATGGCGCGGGAAAGACGACCACCATGCGCATCATGTGCGGCATCCTCGACCCCGACGCAGGGCAGGCCGAGGTTGCAGGCCATGATGTCCTGCGCCACCCGGAGCAGGTGAAGCGGCGCATCGGCTACATGCCCCAGCGCTTCAGCCTCTACGGCGACCTCACGGTTGCGGAAAACCTGGCCTTCTTCGCGAACCTGTATCACGTGCCGCGCGCCATTCGCGCCGAGCGCGAAAAGGAACTGCTGGACTTCAGCCGCCTGGCGCCGTTCCGCAAGCGGCTGGCACAGAACCTCTCCGGCGGGATGAAGCAGAAGTTAGCGCTTGCTTGCACCCTTATCCATACCCCCGAGGTGCTGTTTCTCGACGAGCCCACCACAGGCGTTGACCCGGTATCGCGGCGCGAGTTCTGGCGGATACTCTACTCGCTGCTGAAGGAAGGCGTAACCATCTTCGTCAGCACGCCGTATATGGACGAGGCCGAGCGGTGCAACCGCGTCGCGCTGATTGAGAAGGGGCGCATCCTTCTGTGCGATACCCCCGAAGTGCTGAAACAGCGGATGCGGGGCGACTTGCTGGAGATCATCGCCCAGCCGCAGCGCGAGGCGAAGGACTTACTCTCCAGACTGCCCGGCGTGCTCGGCGTGCAAGTTTTCGGCGACCGGCTGCACGTGTGGGTTGCCGACGCCGCCAAGAACTACCCGGCGCTTCTGGCCGCACTGAGCGAGAAGCAGATCACAGTAATTTCTTCGCGCGCCGCGATTCCCGGCCTTGAGGATGTGTTCGTCTCCGTGCTTGCGAGGGCCAGAGATGAGGGCCCAAGTGCCTGACGGACATGCCATCGTGGTCGAGGGGCTGGTGAAGCGATTCGGCGACTTCACTGCGGTGGACAACATCTCATTGTCCGTCCCGAAAGGCGAGATCTTCGGACTGTTGGGCCCCAACGGCGCGGGGAAATCCACCACCATTCGCATGCTCTGCGGGATATTGGCGCCCACCAGCGGGCGCGGCGCGGTGATCGGTCTCGACATCCTTTCCGACTCCGAGAGAATCAAGGAACGCATCGGCTACATGAGCCAGAAGTTCTCGCTTTACGAGGACCTGACCGTTGAGGAGAACATCGAGTTCTATGGGGGCGTCTATGGGGTGCCGCCGGGCCGGCTGGCGGAACGCAAGCGCTGGATACTGGATATGGCCAACCTGAACGAGCGCGCGAACAGTATTACGGGCGAACTCGCAATGGGATGGAAGCAGCGGCTGGCCTTGGGATGCGCGGTGGTTCACGAGCCTGAAATCCTGTTCCTGGATGAGCCCACCGCGGGTGTGGACCCGATCTCGCGGCGGAACTTCTGGAACCTGATCTACGATGTCGCGGGGACTGGGGTTACGGTTGTCGTTACGACCCACTACATGGACGAGGCCGAGCACTGCGATCGGCTGGGCCTGGTCTATGGCGGCAGATTGATCGCTCTGGGCAGCCCTGGTCACCTGAAGGAGCGCTATGTTGCAGGGGTGCTCCTCGAAGTGCAGGCGCAGCCCGTGATGACGGCTCTCGAACTGCTGTCGGCGCAGCCTTTCGTCAAGGAAGTCGCCGTGTTCGGAGCCGCCCTGCACGTGGTGGCGGAAAGCGAGGCCGCCGCCGCGCACATCGGCGAGGCCCTGGTCAAAGGCGGCGTCGAGGTGCGCGCCATTTCGCCCATCGTGCCATCGCTGGAGGACGTGTTCGTGGCCTTGATCGAGCAGGCTGAGCGGAACGCGGCGGGAGGCATGAGTTAGGCCATGCTCCTGCGGACATGGATGATAACCTGGAAGGAGTTCATCCAGATCGTGCGCGACTGGCGCACGCTGGCGGTAGTCGTCGTTCTTCCCCTCGTGATGCTGGTGCTATACGGTTACGCAATCAACCTGGACGTGAAGCACGTCAGGCTGGCGGTTTACGATCAGGATCGCAGTCAGGCCTCGCGAGACCTCATCGGCGCGTTCTCCCACGGCGAGTATTTCGACATCACTGCTTATCTCGACGGCTATGACCAGGTAACCGATGCTCTGGACCGCGGCCGGGCGAAGGCCGCCCTGGTGATCCCTGCCGCATTCAGCGAGGACCTCGCATCCGGCCGGGAGGCCCAGGTTCAACTGATCATAGACGGGTCCGATTCGACCACTGCCAGCACTGCGATCGGTTACGCGGGCGCGATGGTGGAGCAGCAATCGAAGAAGATCGCCGTGGCTGCGCTGCAGCGCTTCGGTTTGCAGGTCAGCGGCGACGTGATCCCCGTGGAGGCGCGCCTGCGAGCCTGGTATAACCCGGAACTGAAGAGCACGAACTTCATCGTGCCGGGGCTGATTTCCGTAATCCTGATGCTGCTGTCGGCCCTGCTCACCTCGATGACCGTGGTGCGAGAGCGCGAGCGAGGGACGATCGAGGCGCTCGTCGTCTCGCCTGTGATGCCCTACGAATTGATGCTGGGCAAACTGCTGCCATACGTGATGATCGCGTTTTTCGATGTCATCCTCGTGATCGGCGCGGGGCGGCTGTTGTTCCACGTGCCGTTGCTGGGCAGCCCGGTGCTGGTGCTCGCGCTGTCGGCCGTGTTTCTCACCGCGTCGCTCGGGATCGGGCTGCTGGTCTCCGTGCTGTCGAAGAGCCAGCAGACGGCGATGACCGTCGCCATGCTGACGACGCTGCTGCCTTCGGTGCTGCTGTCCGGCTTCATTTTCCCGATTCGCGCCATGCCGACGGTGATTCAGTGGCTGACGGTGCTGATACCGGCGCGCCACTTCCTGGTGATACTGCGCTCCATCTTTCTCAAGGGCAGCGGGTTTGGCATGCTGTGGCAGCCGGCCCTGGTGCTGCTGGTGTTCGGGCTGTTGATGTTGGGGCTCTGTTCAGTGCGTTTCCGCAAGAAACTCTGAGGCGGCGCGATGGGCCTTAGGCGAATCGGTCGGATCATAAGAAAGGAATTCATTCAGTTGCGCAGAGATCCCAAACTCCTGCGCATCGTGATCATGGCCCCCGTGTTTCAACTCTTCATCTTCGGCTACGCCGTAACGACCGATGTCAGGCACATAAGCACCGCCATCCTCGACGAGGACCGCACCGCCGCCAGCAGGGACTTTGCCGAAAGGTTCGTCCGCTCTCGCTACTTCGATTTCGATTACTCCCTGGGTGACCCGCGGCAGATCAACCGCCTGCTCGACACCGGCAGAGCGCAGATGGCGCTTCGCATTCCGAAGGGATTCGCCGAAGACCTCGATCGCCGGCGCACGGCGAAGGTGCAAATCATCCTCGATGGCTCCGATTCGATGACGGCAGGCATCATCTCTGGCTACGTTGGCGCGGTCATCCGGGAATACTCTGCCCGCTTGGCGCTCGATAGGCTGGACCGCATGAGGGCCGTCATCCCCCAGGTGCCGCGCCTCGATCCCCGCCTGCGCGTGTGGTATAACCCGGACCTGAAGAGCGTCAACTACATGGTGCCGGGCGTGATGTGCATGATCCTGCTCGTGGTCACGATGCTCCTCACTTCCCTCGCCATCGTGAAGGAGCGGGAGGTCGGCACCCTCGAGATGCTCATCGTCACGCCAATCAAGGCGCGCGAACTGATGATCGGCAAGACCGTTCCGTTCATCATCCTGGGCTTCGTTGACATGGTGCTCGTGCTGATCGTCGCAGTGCTGTGGTTCCGGGTGCCGGTGGCCGGCAGCGTTCTGCTGCTGTTCGCTCTCGCCGCGGTCTTCCTGCTGACCAGCCTCGGCACGGGCCTGTTCATATCAACCGTTTCGCGCACTCAGCAGCAGGCGATGATGACTTCGTTCTTCATCATGATGCCCTCGATCATCCTGTCGGGGTTCATGTTCCCCATCGAGAACATGCCGCATGTCATCCAGGGGCTGACCTATATCATTCCACTGCGTTACTTCCTGGTGATCATTCGCGGCATTTTCCTGAAAGGGAACGGCTTCGCCATCCTCTGGCCGCAGGTTGCCGCCCTGCTCGCGCTCGGGGTCGCCATCATGGCGATGAGCGTCCTGCGCTTCTCCAAGCGCCTCGGCTAGCGCGCGCTGTTAGGCTCATGTAGGGGCGGAGATGAGCGCCGGCGAAGGTGGTGCGAGGCTGCGCAAAGAAGGCGAGCGGAATGAGAGACCATGAAAGATTCACGCGGCGGGATTTCCTGAGCGCCACTGCAGGGACGATGGTGGGCCTGTGGCTGTCTCAGATGTTCGACCTGAAGGCAGCCCAGGCGAATCAGGGTGCTGCACCAGGAGAGAAGGGGAGGAAGGCCGTGGGCAGAAGGCAGGGCGAGCCCGTCGAACTGGCGGGCAAACGGTTGATCTTCACCCATTACCACTACATCCGCCCCCCGGGTTTCGGCTGGTATGATGACAAGGGCAACAACATAACCGTCTCAGGGACGGCGGGCCTGTGGGATGCCAATATCAGGGTAACGGAAGCGCCCGTCGGCATACGCATCGCGGCCCACCCGGCAGAACGCTCGCTTGAGCCTCACCCTGGCATTCTCGCCGCAAAGCCGTGGGAGGAGGGAAGGATTAGCCTGGGGCACACCTTCTACGACGAGGAAGACGGCCTGTTCAAGACATGGACCACCTGCTCGGCGAAAGGCCAGAGCCACAGGTGCTACCTGCAATCGCGAGACTTCGAGAACTGGGAGAGGCCGGAACTCGGCATCGTCGAGTTCGACGGGAGCAAGAATAACAACCTGATTGAGGCCGACGACTTGGGCTGGATTTTCAAGGATACTTCCAGCCGTGAAGAACGATGGAAATGGGTCGGCGAGCGGAACATCACGCGGCAGGAGTACGAGGAGTTCCAGCGCAAGAGGCCGCGCGACTGGGATCCCAGGTCAGACCGCGTGGATGTGCCCCAGGAAACCCCCGTCGGCCCGGGCAACCTGATTCTGGCCGTCAGGGGCGGGGTGTCGCCCGACGGGTTCCGTTGGAAGACCTTGCCGGAGCCTCTCGTGGTGGAGCACGCGGACACGATCAACACGGCCTACTACGACGCGCGCCTCAAGAAATGCGTCG
>Ga0315296_10001434_pt1 | contig 20823 bp, 21 predicted proteins | sample YL17G14_18_MG_FD_203921 | JGI IMG/M metagenome (GOLD analysis project Ga0315296, IMG submission 203921) | Sediment microbial communities from Yellowstone Lake, YNP, Wyoming, USA - YL17G14_18 | ecosystem: Environmental > Aquatic > Freshwater > Lake > Sediment | place: USA: Wyoming | collected...
CAGCCCCCATAGAAGTAGTAGCGATAGGGAAACACCTTCGAGTGTATGATGTGGTACTTCATGGCGCAAGTCGAAGCACACCTTCAGGATTTATGTAAACTGGCAAGAAAACTGGGAGCAACAAACGCCGTTTCTTTTAATGCCAAAGGCGTTGTGGTTGACGAAAGAGTCCGACTAAAATGCCGCATACCTGTCTGCGACGATTATGGCCTTAACCTGATGTGCCCGCCCAATGTGATGAGTGTTCAAGAGTTCAGAGAAATACTAAGCAAATACAACCATGCAGTTCTTGTCCAAATCGAAGAGCCAATACCTGCTGAAATGAAGGCGGAAATAAGAAAGGCAGACGATGTTTCAGCCCTATACAAAAGCCCCAGATTTCTTGACAGCTACAAGAAGCATTTCAACCCTGTCAAACTGAAGCTCCACCGCATAGTCCACAAGGTAGAGGCACAAGCATTCTCACAGGGCTATCGCTTCGCTGTAGGCTTCATCGCCGGATCCTGTAAACTATGCCCAGAATGTGTAGCGGCAGATTCGCATGGATCCTGCAGGAATCCTTTCAGAGCACGACCATCAATGGAAGCAATGGGAATCGACGCGTACCAAACAGCCAGAAACGCAGGCTTGCCCTTTGACATTCCAACAAAGGACAAAATAGTATGGAACGGCCTTGTTCTCATCACCTAGGCATCAACGAGCACAGCTACGCAACCTAAGCATACTAGGGCCTGGGCTTACTTACAGTGATCCTGCCCTTTTCTGCATCTACTCTAACGAAGTCGCCGGTTTGAATGACCTCAAATGGATCTTTTTCCAACCGATCCACCAAAGGCACCTTCACCAAAAAAGCACTAACGACCAGCACAGTCTCCACATCCTTAACTATCAAAGCTTTAGGAGCAAGACCATTTGTTGCCAGCTTATAGAGACCGTCAATCTGAACCACTGAACTCGCCTTTCCTGACGGAAACACCAACACTTTGCCCGCAAGATTCTTACCGAACAATTCATGAGTCCGCTCACGAACCACTCCAGTCTTAGGATCAGTCAGATAGAAACAAATGGGCTCATGAGAAACTAGGGCTTCGCCTTCGCCGCAGCCGCCAATAATCTTATGACACTTCAACGTAACTTCAGACTTGGTCATTTCCATCTCCCCTCAACCGCGGCTTCAACGCAGTCCTCAAGCCGCGAAACAATCGCTTCCTTGAACCTTCGATAATACGCGCATTTAGGCGAATCCGTCATGCCCACCTTACCGTAATAGGCAATCCAACATGGCTCATCAATACACGTGTCAACAACAACATGTCCGCCGGCTTTCTCAATAGTGTCGACGAAGCCGGCTCTCTCAGCCAGCAGCTTGGTCGTAGCGGAAGTGCAAATCCAGAAAGACACACCCTTATGCAGTTTCTTGCCCTTCAATAGCCCCGCCGCTTCCTCAACTTGCTTCAAAGTGTAATGCGGACACCCTAACATTACAAAATCAATCTTGCCGCTCGTGGTCTGCAACTCTTTGTAAACTCTCTTAAGATCGCTGTCAGTCACCGTGAACTTGCCCCGTGGCTTGTCGCCTTGAAAAGCCTCCTCAATAGATGATGCTTCAACCGTGAACCCGGGTATGTAAAACATGGATATGGCGCCGGGTACGTTCGACATTGCGCAGAAATTGATCAACTCCTCCGTAGTCGGCTCTCTAGACAATCCAGTAAGCACCGGAATGCCATAGCCTACGAGTTTGCCCACAGCATAGCCGAGCAGGGTGTAATCAAACTCGTCCTTCAACGACGCCTCCACGTTAACTAGACATGTGCCCTTCCGATTTTCCTTGATGTGCAACCCGTACAACGGAGTCTTGCCAATGATGCCCGCAGCCAACGCACTCTGAGCAGCTTCACGATTCGTCCTCGCACCAATAACCGAATTCACATAAGGCGTAGCACTCGACTCAGAAAACGCCACAGTCTCCCCATACAACGGAATATTCTCCGCCATGTACGGTATGCAACTCCAACTGAGTATGGCGCCCACTTTTTCATAGGCTTCCATAACTTTCCGAGCCACACCACCCTCAAACTTGGGAACAGAGAACATCTTGTCAAAAAACTCGAGATCATACACTGGGTTCGTGCTAGTCGGCACCTTGCAACGAGCGCCGCCCTTAGCCAAAAGCTCAACAAAATACAAGTCGCCCTCCTGCCCACTCGAAGCTGCATGCGCACGGCTAACAGGAATCATCTTCTCAGCGTCGTACGCGTCTCCGATGGCAACGAGCAACTCAAGCGCTTTCTGCGTTCCCTCGCCTAGTTCGCCTTTGAGTATTCGTTCTTCCTCTCTAGTCAAATGCAAGCCATCTCATCCTCCATGCTCAAGTGTCAGCAGCTGTTCTGCACGTGTCCCTCCAAGAACTTCGCAACGTTATCAATACAGATGCTAGTGCAACGCTTCGCCGCCTCAACCGTGTTAAAACCAACATGAGGAGAAAACACCGTATTGTCAAGCTTGAACAACGGGTTGTCCTTGGCAGGCGGCTCCTCCGCAAAAACATCCAAGCCAGCAGCAGCAATTTTGCCCGACCTCAAAGCGGCAGCCAAAGCCTTCTCATCAAAAACCTTGCCCTGAGACGTATTGACTATCACAACGCCTCTTTTCATTGCCTCAATCTGCTTCTCGCCGAGCAAGCCCTGCGTCTCAGGCGTCAAAGTCACATGTAATGTAATGAAGTCGCTTTCTTTCAGCAACGTTGGAAGATCAACGAGCTCAACTCCAACCTCTCGAATCCTCTGCATGTTAGGATATTTGTCGTAACCGAGAACACGCATCTTGAAAGTTTTTGCCACCTCAGCGACTCGGCAGCCAATCGCGCCAGTGCCAATTATGCCCAAAGTCTTACCATAAAGCTCGACGCCGGCAAATGGTCTCCAATCAAAATCACCCTGCCTAACATGCCTATCAGCCAGAGGCAACTTCCTAACAGCAGCAAACAACAAAGCGAAAGTATGCTCAGCAACAGCCTCAGTAGCATAACCGGGAACATGCGTGACAACAATGCCTCTTTCTTGGGCTGCCTCACGATCCGCATAATGACACGTCGTAGCCCAAATCGAAATCATCCTAAGCCCCTTAGCCGCCGCAATAACATCCCTAGTCAGATGACTCCACCCAACAACAACGATCTCCGCTGAGCCTATTCGCTGCCTCAACTCGTGCTCAGTCTTTGGCGGCTCACTAAAAACCTCTAAATCACCAAGCGACCGCAGCCTCTCGACGTGCTCCTTCTCTAAGTAAACGTGATCCACAACGACAATCTTCATTCCAAATCAAACCCTAAAAAGCAGAATCCACACTTAAATCTGTATTGAGAGGCCCGCCTGCCTCAAGCTCAAGCGTAACCAGAAGACATCCAGCAGGCTATCAACATTCAGCAAGTTACTGTTTTCAGCGGGCATCTATTTCTCCAAAATGCTTTTCAAGTTCCCAAACGATTTCTCAAGGTCTTTTTCGTCCATTCTCTGAGCGAGTAATTTGCCAAGGATCTTGCCAAAAATCCCCCAAGGCAATTCATAGTCCAGAACACATGTGAGTTTGGCTCCCTTCTCTACGGGCTCAAAAATATACGTCCACATCATATACTTGGTGAACTTACCTCCTTCCGAACGATACGTAATCTTCTCGTTTTCGAGACTCTCCGTGATCTTGAAACCCATTTCCCCTTCCCCCTTTCCAATCATGCGAACAGATGCACCCACTCTATACTTGTCTTCGAGAGTGCTCACCTCGGAAGTGAACTCCATGCTCTTCACATTCTTCTTGCATCCTTCCTCCCATTCCAGAAGCCTATCCAAAGCAAGCATTTTCCAAACTCTCTCAGGCGGAGCCCTGATTACAATCGACTTTTCCACCCTGACCAAAACATCACCCCCACTTTACAATCTATCCTAATAATCTTTTTTTGACACTTAAAATGGTTGTAACGAAAATTCGGAATAAAATAGAAACAAGGATTTGTTGCCAACGGTATTATTGCTTGAGTTAAGCCGAAGTTAATAACATCTGAAACAGGAACAGGGTAGAAGAAGGCGCTAAGCGATTGTTTCCTTCTTCTTTTGAAATTTCTCTTCCCGCAGAGCTAGCCAGCATCCCTAAACGTCACGCTTAGCAACATTAAACGTCACACATAACCATATTGAAACGCACCACATTACCAACCTAAACACAACCCAAACCACAAACAAAAACAATATCAGCACACAACCCAGATACAGTTGCCCAGCCTTCGACACCAAAAAAATTTTTCACCACACACACTAATAGACCCTACAGACAAGGAAACACACCTATGCCACGATTCAAACAAACCACAGATATACTACGCCTAATGGCTCACAAACAAAACATACGCAACATAGGCGTCATAGCCCACATAGACCACGGCAAGACCACCATGACCGACAGCCTACTAGCAGAAGCAGGCCTGCTATCACCAAAAATAGCAGGAACCGCCCGAGCCCTAGACTACCTGGAGGAAGAACAAAAAAGAGGCATAACAATCAAAACAGCCAACATAAGCCTACTGCACGAGGAAAACGGCACCAGCTACGTCATCAACCTCATCGACACACCCGGACACGTAGACTTCACAGGAAAAGTAACCCGAGCCCTAAGAGCCGCCGACGGCGCAGTCATAGTCGTAGACGCCGTAGAGGAAATCATGGTCCAAACAGAAACCGTAACAAGACAAGCACTAAACGAACGCGTCAAACCCGTCCTATACATAAACAAAATCGACCGACTAATCAAAGAACTCCGCCTCAACCCAACCGACGTACAAAAAAAACTAACACGTATAATCAACGACTTCAACAACCTCATCGAACTCTACGCCGAACCACAATACAAACAAGAATGGAAAGTCGACGCAACAAAAAACACAGTAGCCTTCGGCTCAGCCCTACACAAATGGGGATTCACACTAAACATAGCGCAACGAAAAAACATCAAATTCAACGACATGATCAACGCCTACCAAAAAGGCATACACGAACAACTACAAAACACCATACCACTACACAACGCCATACTAAACATGGTAATCAATCATCTGCCCAGCCCAATACAAGCCCAGAAGTACCGAATCCCAAAAATCTGGACAGGCGACCTGGACACAGAAATAGGCCAAGCCATGCTCAGCTGCAACGACAATGGGCCAACCGTAATGGGCATAACCATGGCACAAACCGATCCACACGCAGGCCTAATCGCCACAGGCAGACTCTTCGCAGGCAGAATCACAGCAGGAAACGAAGTCTACCTCGTCGGCGCCAAGAAAAACTACCGCACACAACAAGTCTCAATGTACATGGGCGCACTAAGAGAAATAGTAGACCAAATCAACGCAGGAAACATAGCCGCACTCCTAGGCCTAGAAGCAGCCCGACCAGGCGAAACCCTTGTGGACTCCAACCTCAAAGACATTATGGTACCCTTCGAACGCATCAAATACGTCTCCGAACCCGTCATCACAGTAGCCATAGAACCTGCACACCCCAAAGATCTACCACGCCTCACAGAAGCCATGCAACGACTAATCATCGAAGACCCCAACCTAGCCACAACCATAAGCAAAGAAACAGGTGAGTACCTAATCAGCGGCATAGGCGAGCTGCATTTAGAAGTAGCCACAAAATTCCTGCGAGACTATGCAGGCGGCGACCTCGAAATCATCACATCCAAGCCCATAACCGTGTACAGAGAAAGCATAGCCACAAAAGGCATAGCAGCCCAAGCTAAAAGCCCCAACAAACTTAACAAACTCACGATACAAGTCGAACCGCTAGAAGACAAAATCGTCGAACTCATCGAAAAAGGCGAAATCACCGAAGACACAACCCCAAAACAAGTTGCAGCCACAATCCAGAAAACAGGCTGGGCAGCTGAGGAAGCAAGAAAAGTATGGGCAATCGAACAACATAGAAACATCCTAATCAACACAACAAGAGGGATTCAAAACTTACAAGAAGCCCAAGAAGCCGTAATATCCGGCTTCAAATGGGCATGCCAAAACGGACCCCTATGCGAAGAACCCATGCGAGGCGTCAAAGTAAAACTGATAGACGCCCAACTCCACGAAGACCCCATTCACCGCGGACCAGCACAACTCGTGCCCGCAACAAGAAGAGGCATGCTCGGATCATTCTTAACAGCCAAAGCCTCACTAGTCGAACCAATCTTCAAAATCAGCGTTACAGTGCCAGCGGAATGGTTAGGTCAAGTAAGCAGCATAATAACCCGACAAAAAGGCAGAATCACAGCCTCAGAACTAAAAGGACCAATAACCAACATCACAGGGTACATACCCGTACGCCAAACCTTCGGCCTAGCCGCCGAAATGCGCTCAGCCACATCTGGCCACGCCTTCTGGCAATCAACACTCGACCACTGGGAAAAAATCCCAGCAAACATAGCCTACTTAATCATCCAAGAAACAAGGAAAAGACGAGGACTTCTACCAGAGATTCCAACAGCCGACAAATTCACAGACGAACCATGACAGCACCATAATTCCATCATGCCTTGCACGGAAACTCATATAAGGTCAACCAGCAGACTCAAAACAAAACCAACACAAACTCCTAAGGTGTACATTATGATGACCGAGTCAGATATGAAAAAATTTGTCGCAGAGTTCCTTGGCACATTCGTCTTGGTTTTCATGGGTTGCGGAAGCGCAGTGCTCGCAGGCAGATACATTGGCAATGTGGGAATCTCATTCGCTTTCGGCTTATCAGTTCTTGCGATGGCGTATGCTATCGGAGGTATTTCCGGATGCCACATCAACCCAGCAGTATCCATTTCAATGCTAGTTGCGGGCAAAATGAAAGCCAAAGACACCGTGATCTATGTAATCATGCAATGTGTAGGCGCAATAGTCGCAGCAGCGGTTCTATACGTTATCGCACTTGGAATGCCAGGATACACACTGACCGCTGGCGGCTTGGGTCAAAACGGATACGACATCGCATCGCCATATAGGTTCTCGATGCGTTCAGGGTTCATAGCTGAAGTCCTTCTGACCTTCATCTTTCTGCTCGTAATATTTGGTTCCACAAGCGATAAGGCACCTAAAGGCTTCGCAGGAATCTCAATAGGACTAAGCCTGGTACTCATTCACTTAGTTGGCATTCCAATAACGGGCACGTCGGTGAACCCGGCAAGAAGCTTAGGCCCAGCCTTGATCGTTGGCGGAACTGCACTAAACCAGTTGTGGCTGTTCTGGGCTGCACCCATAATTGGGGGAATACTAGCCGCAGCTGTCTGGCGACTACTTGAGTGAAAACCCCCAAGAAAACGCTAATGCCTGCGCCCACAGTATTCTGCTCCGTCGCAAGTAGAAGTGTTGAGCTGAGCAAAGCCCTCTCTGCAGTTCCCGAATGTCATTCCCGCCAGATTAGTGAGTTCCCTAACGTTCTTCATTAGGGTGTAGCGCAGTTCCTTGGGCAAGTATCGGTATCCGCCTATTCTTTCGCCCTTCTTGAAGTAGAGTGGTGCCAGTTTGCTGGCAGTTTCGGGAAATGCTTGTCTGAATCGGTTCCAGTTATCCGGCTTGGCTTTGTAGCTTGAGCTCGTTATGTGTTTGACGCCTAATGTGGCGAGTGTTTTGATCAGTTTTCTTGGGTTGTCGTTGAGATATGGTATTATTGGGTCAATTCGGACGCAGACTGGAACATCCTCTTTGGTTAGTCGCTCGATGGCGCGCATTCTTCTTGACGGCGATGGCGCTTTGGGTTCAAGTTGCTTGGCTAAGCTATCATCTTCGGTGGTTATGCTGAAGGCGACTACAGAGTTCATTCCCCGTAAGACGGCCGCGTCTCTTGCGACTAGATCTGACTTGGTGATGATTTGAACTCGGCACTGGCATTGCGACAGTATCTTGAGGCATTGCCGGGTCAAGTAGAGGTCTTTCTCTATTGTTGGGTAGGGGTCGGATGAGTTGGCGATAGAAATCAGTTCGCCTTTCAGCCGTGGTGTCTCTTTCTCGAGTCTGTTGAGTAGGTCTTTCTTGGGTTTGCATTTGTGGAAGTTTGGGATGTAGCTGGTGGCGTAGCAGTAAATGCATTTGTGGTCGCAACCAGTGTAAGGGTTGAAGGTTAGTTTGTTGAGGCAGGTGCAGAGTGGGCTGCGCCAGGGGTCGAATGATTTGAGCAGCATTTGTTATTTGCCGCTATGGGTTGTGGGATTTAAGGGTTCTTTTTCGGTAGACTATCAATGGATAATGAGGCGTTGAAAGCTATTTCCAAGAATTTAAGCGAACCTTGTTCTCAAGCATGAGGGTACTCTTGGAGAGCATGCCGGACCGCTGAATGTGCCAGCGACGTCGCCAAGATCGTTGTGAATCTTAACGTAAACCAAATAATCGGGATCTGAATGTATAAGAGACTAGCAAGCCGAAGGAGCGATGAGGACAGTGATTTCGATTGTCGGTGCGGGTAGAGTTGGAGCATCTGCTGCGATCAACATCCTGAGGTTCAGAATCAGCGATGTGGTGCTAGTCGACGTTGACGAAAATCTTGCCAAAGGCGAAGCATTGGACATGATGCAAGCGGCTCCAGCGATCGAGTTCGACGGCAAGGTTGTGGGCACAAAGGACTTCAGCAAAATCTCAGGTTCAGACGTAGTGGTTCTTGTTGCTGGCATAGGCAGAAAGCCGGGCATGAGTCGACTTGACCTCATGAACGAGAACGCCAAGATTGTGCGTGCAGCTGTTAGGGAAATTGTGCACTACGCGCCTGACTGCAGACTCATGGTTGTCACCAATCCCGTGGACATCATGACTTATGTTGCTTTCAAGGAGTCAGGCTTTGAGAGAAATCGAGTCTTCGGCATGGGCAACATCCTTGACGCCATGCGTTTCCGATCTTACATTGCCATGGAATTAAACGTGTCCAGAGAGGACGTCCGCGCTTTGGTCATAGGTGAACACGGCGACTCCATGGTTCCGTTGGTGGAATATGCTTCGGTTTCAGGCATACCTGTGACGGAATTGCTCACTGAAGAACAGATCGCCAGAATCCTAGAATTGACACGGACATCAGGTGCAGATGTGATCAAGTTAAAAGGCGCCACAACACATGCACCGGGCGTAGTCATAGCAATCATGGTCGACGCTGTCCTGAGAGGACGCAACAGAGTCATGAGCGTCTCAACATACTTACAGGGAGAATATGGCTTCTCAGACGTCTCCATAGGCGTGCCAGTTGTCCTCGGAAAAAGTGGCGTTGAAAAAATCCTGCAACTCAAACTCAAGTCTGAAACCTACAAACAACTCGAAAAATCTGCTTCTCTGATCAAGGAAGCCATACGGCAACTGCAGAACTGACAAAGCGGACTGAGCAATCGACGCCAAGCTTTTATTACCATACCATGTCCTAATCGTTGATGTCCGGCAAGGAATTTTTCACCAAGCGTTACAGCGAACTCGGCTGGAAATTCGGGCCTGTTGAACTGAAGCAGGCAATCAGAATTAACACTGCTAGCACTAGTGAAGCCGGCCTCTTGCAGAGGCTAAGGACACGAGGAATCGAGCTTGAACCGATTTCCTTCGCGCCTCATGGCTACTGGGTTCGCAAGTCTGCGTTTTCAGTTGGGGCGACAGCGGAATACCTCTTAGGCTATTACTCGATTCAAGAGGCAGCTGCACAAATCCCCGCAACATTGCTCACCGAATTGAGGAACAAAGTGGTTCTCGACGCCTGTGCTGCTCCCGGCGGCAAAACGGTGCAACTGGCAGATTTGATGCATAATACAGGCGTAATAATCGCTCTTGACGTTGAGAAACGAAGACTGACAGCTCTTTCAAATCATCTAGAGCGCTGCCATATCAAGAACACGGTTGTGTACCAGAAGGATGCCAGACGCGCCTCTGATTTGAAAATCAAGTTTGACCGCATTTTGCTAGACGTTCCATGCTCAGGCAACTTTGCCGCTGACAAAGAGTGGTTCAGAAGAAGAACAATCGAAGATGTACGAAGAAACGCAGTCCTTCAAAGAGAAATCCTAGCAGAAGCAGTCAAGATTCTAAAGGATGACGGCGAGATAGTCTATTCCACCTGTACGTTGGAACCCGAGGAGAACGAGCTGAACATCGACTGGGCCATTGAGCACCTCAGCCTTCAAACCGAGCCAGTCGAATGCTACGGTAAACCAGCGCCCACCGGGGTTTTTGGCAAGCAGCTCGAGGATTCAATAGCAAACTGTAGAAGAATCTGGCCGGAGTTGACTCAAGGTTTCTTCATCTGCAAACTCAAGAAGCGAGAGGGTGAACGGTGAAACAGATAACTGATTTCATCAGCCGATTCGGAACAAGCCTCAAACTAGACGAGAGCTTGATCATTGAAAAACAAGGCAGATTCTACCTTCTAAGCTCCAAACTTAAGGGATCCATCTCTGAGGGTTTTTTCTATGCCGGAGCATACCTTGGAAAAACCAGACATGGAGTATTCTTCCCAAGCTTCAGCCTCTTAGCTATGATTGCTGCAAGAAAAGAAGCAAACAAGGTAACTGTAAATGAGAGATCAGAGTGGCTGTTCGTTGTTGGAAGAGACCTGTTCAAACAAGGGATACTGAAAGCAAATGGTTCAACGAGAGAGGGCACTTACACTCTTGTCGTGAATCAGCATGAGGAAAGCCTAGGCTTCGGCAGAATAGTGCGCAGTCTGGACGGAAGAGGGGACAAGCAACGAATCGCTGTAAGGAATGTTTCAGACATAGGTGACTTTCTTAGAAGAGAGAAGCGCTATGGGTAGACGGTCGCTTTGTCGACATTGACGGTGTCTCGCGCCTACATCAAACCGAGGTCTTGCTATGAGCGAACAAGATCTAAGCCAGCCTTGAAAGCCGTTATGTTCTTGTCTGCAGCCTCTCCTGAAAAAGTCTCTTGAATCGCCTTCTCCACCGCACTGTTAGTCACAAGTCTGGTTATTTTCACGATTGCGCCCAGCATCACCATGTTCGCGTACATTCGTGATTTGAGTTCAGTTTCTGCTTTTTTGGCTGCGTCCACTTTGAAGACTTTGGCGCTCGTTGACGGTACTCCCTTGATAGTGTCTGTGTCCACGATTAGGGTACCTGTTTCTTTGAGATCCCTCAAGTGCTTATCCAATGCTGTTTGACTCATAGCGACCAGTACGTCGCTTTTTCTCACCATTGGAAAGCCGATTCTTCCGTCTGAAAGGATAATTTCGCTCTTGGCCGCGCTGCCTCTGGCTTCAGCACCGTAGCTTTGGGTCTGCACCACTTGCAGGCCGTCGTGGACTGCTGCCTTTCCTAGAATGTGTCCTGCTAGAACTACGCCTTGGCCACCTAAGCCGGCAATTCTGATCTCTGTTCTCTTAGGCAGGGGCAAGTTTTTGGGCCTCCTTTACAACGTTGTAGATGTTGTCTGTTAGTGTTGGTATTTCGCGATGAATATATTCGCCCGTGACAATCTTGCCTCTAAGTTCCTGATCACTCATTCTTGAGGCTTGCTCCAAAGGTATGGAGTTGTTCTTAAACCACCGAAGCATTTCTGCAGCATCTTTGAAGCCAGCTCGTCTGCCAAAGGCAGTGGGACATGGGCTCACAGCTTCGACGAACGAAAAGCCTCTGGTCGTAATTGCCTTTTTCATGGCGTGAGTCAACTCTTCCCCATGAGCCGTTGTGTACCGAGCTACGTAGCTAGCACCTGCAGTAACAGCAAGACGCGTGACATCTAGCGAATATTCAAAGTTGCCATATGGCGTAGTCGTGGTTTTCATTCCATAGGGTGTTGTTGGAGCCACTTGGCCGCCTGTCATCCCATAGATCATGTTATTGACCATTACAACCATTATGTCCAAGTTCCTGCGCGCAGCGTGAACGAGGTGGCCTAGCCCGATGCCTGCGATGTCGCCGTCTCCGCCGAACACAACCACGTTTAGGTCAGGGCGCATGACTTTGACTCCTAGAGCCACTGGAATGCTGCGTCCGTGAAGCACATGCAATGAGTCAGCCATCAAATACGGTGACGGAATCCAAGCTGAACAGCCGATGCCACTGCAAAACACGAATTTACTCAGATCTTTATGCCCGAGTTCCTGTGCTGCCCTGAGAAAGCTGCTCATCGCATTGACGCAGCCGCAGCCCGCACAGAATGGTAGAGTAAGGTCAGGGCGTAGGTATCGTTTGATGCTGAATGGTTCAGCCGTTTCCATGCTACTTCACGCTCCTCATAACCTCTGACAAAAGCTCCTCTGGCGTAATCATCTCGCCGCCGCCCACTTTATTAACGGAAACAACTGGGGACGCTCCTCGAACGGCTCGTTCCACCTCGTAATAAAGTTCCCGCATGTTCAGCTCGGGCACAACAATCGCCTTGGTCTTCAGCGCCATTTGTCGGATGGCATCTTCTGGAAAAGGCCAAACAGTCTTTAGTCTTATTGAGCCAACTTTGACGCCTTTTTCTTTAGCCAACTCGATGGCTTCGTAAACAGCCCGCGAAGTGCACCCAAACGAAACGATTCCAACGTCACAGTCATCCGAGTTGTACGCTTCAAAATCCACGATTTTGTCAGCATTGTTCAGGATCTTCCCTGTCAGCGTTTTTACCAGTCGCTGATGCACTGGCTGATCCGCAGTGAACCTGCGCCCAGTCTCATCATGCGTTGACCCAGTAACTGCAACGTTGAAGCCCTCACCCACGGACGGCATAGGCGCCACTTCAGGCAGCATGAAAAACTTCGAGTCTCCAAGTTTTGGCTTCTTGCGGTCAACCACTTCAATCTGGTCTTCCGATGGGACTGCTAGGCTTTCGTGCATATGCGAGACTATTTCATCACTCAAGACTATTACGGGTGTTCGGTAACGCTCAGCTAGGTTGAAGGCCCGCACAGTCAAGTCAAAGAGCTCTTGCACGGAGTTCGGCGCCAAAACAATGGGAGCGTAGTCGCCGTGAATGCCCCAACGCGCCTGCATAACGTCGCCTTGGCCCACTTTCGTAGCCTGTCCCGTGCAAGGTCCGGCTCTTTGAACGTCCACTATGACGCAGGGCGTCTCAGTCATAAACGCGTAGCCAATCATTTCCTGCATTAGACTGAAGCCTGGGCCAGATGTGGCAGTCATCGCTTTGACACCAGTCCAGCTGGCGCCAATGACGGCTCCGAGCGAAGCCATCTCATCTTCCATCTGCACTTCGAAGCCACCTATTTGGGGCAGACGCAAAGCCATGTGTTCAAAAATCTCACTTGCAGGGGTGATAGGATAGCCGGCGTAGAACCGGCAGCCTGCTGCTATTGCGCCTTCAGCGCAGGCTTCATTCCCTTGCCAGAAATGCGTTCCCGACAACACTTTCTTAAACAATGCTGAATCGCACTCCGAGAAACCTCAAATGAGTAAACTACGCCTTTATTTACAAATCGCTCATAAAGAGATAACGCATCAAAACGGTCTCAAGACGCGGCCGTAGTCCAGCCTGGCTAAGACATCGGCTTCCCAAGCCGACAACCCGGGTCCAAATCCCGGCGGCCGCACCAAACCGTAAGGAGTAGACTCGGCATCTTCTTCACAAAGAAAAAAGGAACGTGGGCGTTTGGTTGCGCCTTAGCGATGTTTAGCTGAGGTGGTATTGGAACATAGACTGCCAGAACAGAAGCGACTCAGCCCTCTTCAGGTCAGCATCGGAGACGGAGCGTTCTAACTCTTCCGTATGCATCACCTATTATATATTAATACACAAGAAACTACTTGTCAATTACTTATGCACTGCCGAATAACTGCTCTACACGTGTCCAGAAGGATGCAAACGCAAGTGTCAACAAGAGGAGGACTGTCACTTATCGTTTGACTGTTTCAAATCAACAATGGTGTATTCGTGTTCGACAACGCTTAGAAAGAGCATGGAAGGCGTTCATGTCAGCTTCAGGCGTTGGGCGGGCTTTGGTATCTGAAGCGATCTAGTAAGGGGCGAGCAGCTCTAAGGACGGCAATGGAGATTATGGAGTCAATCGTGTGGTGTACAGCAGTGCCAACAATGTTGAGTGCAGCTGCCTCGTACGGGATGCCAAAGGGTATGACCACTAGGCCCTCAGGTATGGCGTGAAGCGGCAAGGCAACGAGAAAAAGCGCCTTAGGAAACGACATGCCCTTCTTGATTGCGAACGCGGTGGCGACGCCCCACAGAATATGGGTCGCGGCTCTCGCTGCAACGACTGGTCCTAGTGTCACAAAGAATCCTAAGGTCGAGGCGAATCCGACAATGGCGGACGCAAAGGGTCCAACAACGGTTGACAGCATGACTGGAACGTGCGATGCTAAGGTTGCCGTGTAGCCAGTGTTTGGAACAATGAATTGAAGTGTTCCGCGAAAGGCAAACGGTATGGCCAGCGCCAAAGCAGCAAACACTCCAGCCAACGCAACTTCAACCGTTCTCAAACCTTACCATCCTCATCCCGCTTCGTGTGAGCCTGTGCTTTTTCACCAGAACGTTTCAAGTTTGAGGAATAGAGTTGAAGCCACTGCTATTTAATCTTGCACGTCGATAGGTTATATTGGAGGAGGCGTCTCTTTTCGTTTCAGCTCCGGCTTGCGCATCCATTTCTTGAACTCCGTGCTCGGAGGCTCCGTTTCATACAGCTGTCTTCTTTTGGACTCGAGCAGAGCGTTTTCTCTCCTGAGGAATTCGGCGGCAGTGAGGACTGAATGCCTAGCTGTGGTGGCTGCTTCAAGGACTGGTTTAGCTACCTCGCGCCAGTCCTCTTGTCTGAGAAGGTGATGTTCCAAAACCGTTGTAGGAACATTCTGCGCGATTTTCGCAAGGTTTTGTAGTCCAATCTGTATGCTTTCTTGATCCACAAGCCCCGTTAGATATGCAGGTGGTCCTCCTACTATTATGACGCTAGGGGTCTCGTTGAGAATCGCCTTGAGTGTAGCAGTGTCCATAGGACCCTGAACGTCAGATGTGAACAAGGCTCGCTCATCATTATGCTCAATGGTGGTCATCAATAGCCATCCGAGTTCCGTGCCTAGCTCTCCATGAACTACGGGTTCGGAAAAGCGAATCTTGGTGTCGCCGAACAGGTATTCTTTGCCGTCTACGTATTCCAATCTCTCGGCGTACTTCCTACCTGTATTTGCAAAGACCCAGCCACGGTGTCGCTGACTGAAGTTCACTTTGTCTCGGTAGCTTTTTGCCAGAACAATTTTGCCTTCATAGATACTCCTAGCTACCTCGTCTGATGACCAGTGCAGAAACCAGTCAGTATAGGACGGTGTGTAATGGTCAAAATGGTAATGGCTGATTGTGACAACCTCGGCTCTTTCAGCTGCGTCAGCAATTCTCTCTCTTGCTGCCTTCAGAGCCTTGTACTCTTGTGGATGAGGTGGAAAACCTAGACGAAAGGGACCAAGCGAGACACCTGCATCTAAGAGAACTTTAACGTCTGGCGTCTCCACAAACGTACACATCGAACGTACTCCAAGGCTTTCAGCAGCCAATGGAGCAATCTGAATGTCACGCAGCATTTTTTCACTTGCGTACACTATCATGTGCACATTCATATAAGAGAACTGAGCGCAGCATCATTTTTATTTCGGCTTTGTGCTAGTCTGTGTCTGTGGGCGATGACGACTCTGGCCCCGATGATACGGTGTGATTTGGATCTTGAGTGCGAGAGCCCACACTTATGTGTAGATATTTTTCAAAGTCAGTAAAGCTAGAAAGGTTATCCACCTTGACGGTCTCTCTTTCTGTCCAAAGTCAAAGTCGCACCAAACCTCCACGATTGACTCTGGAGTGAATCTTCCTTCGCTGTCTCGTTTTGAAAACAGCAGACCGACAATTTCGGATTTTTGAAGCCGAGGCTTTGCGTGCTCGAACTGAGATAGAACGTCTAGATGCCCCAAGATATGGCGCTGGTGAAATGGTGGAGCCTAACACTTTCAAAACGCTTGAGGCGTATGGAAAGAACCGATTTCGGGAACTGCACCACTTCTTTGCCAAAAGTAAGGCCATTGAGCTGCTGGCTTGTTTCTCAAGAGCAACAGTCAAACGGTTGAAAGGCCGACCGAACTATTGGAAAATAACAGCTATTAAATGAAGAAGCTAATTTGCCCTGCTTGGTTTATGGAAGGGCTCGCGTCGTTCCACAGCTTTGACGAACAACTCCTTCAGGTCTTCGTCAGTTGCGCCCTTGCGTATAGCTGTAAGAATGTCAACAAGGTTGTCGTTCACCATAAGGCAAGGCTTAAGTTTGCCGTCGCTTGTTACCCGCAGGCGCGTGCAACGAGCGCAGAAATCCGTGTTCTCAATCGGATGGACAACTTCAACCTTGACCTTGGACAGTGTGTAAACACGCCTGTTCTGCATGTCCCCCCGGGTTTCGACACTCAACGCTTGCTGCTTCAACTCGTGCTCCAAACTGTCTAATGCGAAGAAATGTCTCTTGTAGTAATCGTCCTTGATGTTGACCGGTTCCAGCTCAATCAGCTGAAGAATAGCTTGGCTGTTCCTCGCAAAATCGATCATCTTGGGAATATCAGCCGTGTTTATGCCACGCAAGACCAGCATGTTCAGCTTGACCGGATGCAAACCAGCCTTTACAGCCGCGCTTACACCTTTCAAAGCTTCACTTATGTTTCCGCCGGACACCATAGAGTAGGTTTTCTCATCTAGAGAAGGCAGACTGATGTTTACGCGTCTTAAACCAGCGTCTTTGAGAGGCTTCGCCAGTGCAGAAAGATGTGCTCCATTTGTGGTCATGGACAAATCGCCTATGCTGGGTATGCTGGCTAAGCTCTGCACAATGTCCAGTATGTCTGAGCGTAGCAGTGGTTCTCCGCCTGTGAGTTTTATGCGGCTTATGCCCAGGGCCACAGCGGTCTGGGCTATTCTCAAAACCTCGTCTGCGGTCATCTCAGATGTGGCTGAGCGTGGGTCCTGTCCTTCACGGTGGCAGTAGACGCATCTTAGGTTGCATCTTTGTGTTAACGAAATACGTAGGTTGAGCGTTGGGCGCCCGCAATTGTCGTAGAGCAATTTTTGTCCTCTTACATTCCACGGGCGTGGAGAACAATATGCGCGGTTTCAGGCAATATAAGTCTTTCAAGACACAGTTTCACGGCGTGAGGCGAGCCCGGCAGGCAGAAAACAGCTTTGCCATTCGCAACTCCAGCGATTGCTCGACTCATTACAGCTGCTGAGCCGATTTCCTGATAAGTTAGGTGTCGAAAAAGCTCGCCGAAGCCGGGCAGCCTTTTTTCCAAGATGGGTTCGACTGCTTCTATTGTGATGTCTACGGGAGTGATTCCTGTTCCGCCCGTTGAGATTATGGCGTCCACTTTAGGAGAGTTCAGCATTTCGCGTATGGTTTCTTGTATCAAGGCTTCGCTGTCGGTTATGAGCCGTTGCACAGCTATCGTGTGTCCATTGTTTTTCAGAATCTTGAGAATCAGGTCACCTGATTCATCTGGTGCTGGCTTGCCAGCTTGGAAGTCTTTGTATCGGCTTGTGCTTATGGTGATGACTGCGAAGCTGAGGTTCTTTGGAGCTTTCTCTTTGTGCCTTTTGGAGGTTTCGCTCAAATGCCCGGTGTCTCCGGTTCATTTTTCTTTGATTTTGCGCACCACGTGAATGTTCTCTATGGTTGTGTTTGGATATTGTCCCTTTGCGTCTTTTTCGTATTGCTTAGTCATGTCCCAGACAGTCAGTAGCGCCATGGAAACAGCGGCTAGGGCTTCCATTTCCACGCCTGTTTGAGCTTTTGTCTTGACTGTGGCTTCAGCCTCAACGCTTCTATCGTCTAATACTCGCAGATCGACGTTTACGCTTGTTAGTGGAAGAGGGTGGCATAAGGGGATAAGTGAACTTGTGTTCTTTGCTGCGAGTATTCCGGCGGTTTTGGCGATGGTGAAGGGGTCGCCTTTCGCGATTTTGCCTTTTTTGATTCGTTGTATGGTTTCTGGTCTCAGTTTGATCTGACCTTTGGCTGTGGCTTCTCGGTGGACTTCGGGCTTTGCTGTTATGTCAACCATGGACATGTTTTATCCACTCTTACTGTTCCATTCTTCGATTAATTCTTTGATGCTTTTTGCCCGTGGGTTTTCGTTGTTGAATCGGAAGATGCGTATTCTTCCGAAGTTTTTGTGTCGTACAATTCCCGAGGTTTCCAGAACTTGCAGGTGCTGGTTGGTTGTTGTGTAGTTGAGTTTTGCGCGTCGGGCGATTTCGGAAATGTTCAGTTCGCCTATTTCTACTAGGATTCTGAGGATTTTCACTCTGCCTTTCGAGGAGAACACGGTTTCGATGGACATGGTTTCAGGCTCCGAGCGACTTGCGTAGTTCGGTTTCCAGTTCTGCGGCGGAGATTTTGGGCAGGCTTATCAGTGTGGTTTTGCCTCTTTGGCCTGCGCCTGATGATTCGGTTTTGATGATGTCGAGGGTGGACAACTCGTGCATGTATTTCCAAAGCTGTGTGTGTCCTCTTTTTTCTTGTCCGTATTCTTCGCAGGCTACGGCGTAGGCGGTTTCAGCTTCGCCCATAGATAAGTATGCGGAGTCTGATTGTTTGAATTGTCTGGCTATGCCTAAGAGGAGGAGTTTCTGATGGAAGTTGAGCATGGAAACGGTGTCTTTTCTTATGGTTGGGTAGACGGTTCCTGCTGCTTTGCGGATGTGTTCTGGCTGGAGTTCGCGGGCGGTTTGGGCGTCGGCGTATTTGCCTGCTCGCCACATTAGTTCTATGGCGTAGCGTGCGTCTCCGTTTTCGAGTGTGGCTAGTTCGGCGATTAGGTCTATGCTTTGTGGTGGTACTGTGTTGTCGCGGAATGCGTTGGTTACGCGGTCGTTTAGGATGTCGTGTAGTTGTGGTTGGGAGTATTCCTCTAGTTTGATGATGTTGCGTTGTAGTGTGCTCTTCGTGCTGGCGTCGAGTGTGTTGAGCAGGGTGGTGTCTCTTACTATGCCGATTACGGATAGTCTCTGAACTGGGATTTGGCGGTCTTCCTGTACGCGGGTGAGTGTGTATAGGGAGTCGGAGCCTTCGTTTTGGATGAGTGCGTCTAGTTCGTCTAGTGTGAGGATGAGGTAGGCTTTTTGGTCGTCGAGAATTTGCATCAGTGTCTGTAGCAGTTCTTGGGCTGAGTAGCCTCGTTTGGGGTAGTTGGGGTGGAATTTGAGGACTATGCGTTGGATTATCATGAAGAGGCTGCCTTTGCATTCGCGGCAGTTGACGTGTGCGTAGTGGAGGTTGATGCCGCGTTTTTGTGCTTCTCGGTTTATGTTTTGTCCGAAGAGTTGTGTTAGTGCGGTTTTGCCGCTGCCTACTTTGCCTACTACGAGTATGCGTTGGGTCATTTTGCCTGGTGTTTCCACTGCGAATCTGAAGAATTGGTTGAGTAGGGTGAGTTGGGTTTCTCTGTGTGGTAGGCGTGGGGGCACGTAGTTTATGTCGAGTTTGGATTCGTCTTTGAATAGGCTGGAGTAGGCGAACATGAGGGATGACAGCCTCTGGTTTATGGTGCTGTCAAATGGTGGGTTTCATTGTCATTTATTGTTTTTGTCTGTTTAAAAAGAGAAATGTGGTTGAGGCTAATGGAAGTAATAACATGAACATGTGTGGCTTGAAGCCTCATGAGCGCGTATTTGGGCTGCAATGGGCTGCGGGAGAAGAGATTTCAGAAGAAGGAGGAGAAAATCCCCTTATGCCTTCTTCTACCCTGTTCTTGTTCAGGTGTTATTAACTTCCGCTTAGCAGCAGTAATAATACCGACTTTCTGAGTGTTCGCTGTGTCTGTGTGGAAGAGTCAACTGCGTAGCTTCGGCGCCGACGACTTCGGTGCCCGCATTTTTGGACTTGGCTGTAGAATTTGTGAAGTTTTGTTGCTGCCGAGTCTCTAGTGACAGCAACTTCAGGAGAGGTTGTGACTTGTCTTGCGCGTTCAGAAGCTAGTTTTCAGCAGGGTATGGTATATTTGTTCTTGGATTTATTGGTTGTCGAGAAAGTTTTTTACTCCACCTGTGCGCTCACTCCACCAAGGACGAGTGACGGCTTTGAATGAGAAGGATTTGGTCAATCAGATTACTGAGCAATTGGTTGGCCGCAGGCGCGAGATTCGCCTGATCTTAGCGGCGGTGAGGTCAGGTACTCCAGTCTTGATTGAGGGTGGAGTAGGTCGGGGAAAGACTAAGGTTTCGTTGGAGTTGGCTAAGGCTTTGCAGCGTCCTTTTTTCAGAGTGGATGGCGCTCCGGACATGACTGTGCAGAAGATTGTGGGTTGGTTTGATCCTTCGCTTGTTTTGTTGGAGTCTGATGAGGCGCAGAAACGTGATATTAAGCCGGGTTTTTCGTGGGACACGTTTATCGATGGACCTTTAACTAGGGCCATGAAGGAGGGCGGGATTCTGTTTGTTAATGAGGGTACGCGGCTTCCTTCTGATACGTGGAACGCCTTGTTAACCGCCATGGATGAAAGAATCGTGGTTATTCCTAAGCTGGGAACTGTGAAGGCTGAGCCGGGTTTTTCTGTTATTGTGACTGCGAATCCGATGGAGCATGCTGGGGCTTATCCTCTTCCTGAGGCGGCTGCGGATCGTTTTGTGTGGGTTCCGATGGAGCGTCAGGATTCCAGTGAGGAGCGGGAGATTATTCGCCGGGAGCTTTTGGTAAGAGGTTATGAGGAGATTTCTGAGAATGAGCAAGCACTGGACGTTATCGAGGCGTGCGTGAATCAGACTTTTCATCATCCCGACTTGGTTTCAGGTGTTTCAGTTCGAGCTGGTATTCAGATGGGCTGCATTCTTGCCGAGCTGGATGG